>OJKL01000140.1_pt1 | contig 27158 bp, 21 predicted proteins | sample 1596581 | NCBI WGS metagenome assembly OJKL01 (sample SAMEA4350109, study PRJEB24818) | metagenome | biome: human; feature: gut; material: faeces | place: Denmark | collected 2013-09 | reverse complement strand
ATGGCGAAGAAACGGTCTAAATAGGCTGATTCAAGGCATTTACGGGAGAAAAAATCGGCTCAAACATGAAGAAATGAAATGACTGAGTCAGCCGAGAAGAATTTCCCCGCTTATTCGCACCTTCCCTAATAGGTTCTTTCCCATTCACCCTTATCCAGACATCTTTTTCAGTCAATAAAACAATACAAGGTTGGTCGCTGCAAATCCTCATACATGTACTCCTGAGTGCGAATAAAAGACCAGTTCTCGCTAAAGCAAAGCGATACCGGGAAATGGTTATATAATTGTATGATGAATATAAACATGCATAAAAATAACGAGTTTTACTAATAGTACAAATTTTTATAGTAATTTCTCATGTACATATTTTTTTACAGGATAAATAACAGGCAAAAAAAAGCGCGGGGTGGGGCCGCGCAAAAAGTATGACATTTTTGTTTGCAGCAATTTTTATGAAAACGTTGCCATACTCAAAAGGCCTAAGGCCAGGCGGCGTAATGTTATTTAAACAATTACGCCTTCAGCGGAATAGTGGTTACGCTTTCACGCACATAACGTGGTAAATACCGTCAATAATTTCAGTCCCTTCAGTTTCGTGTTCAAATCCAGGGAAATGGTGGTCCCAGGATTGCAGCGAGCGTAAATAACTTACTTGCGGACTGTTTTTATCGCCGAAGTTTTCACCAGACAGCAGCATCGGGATTCCTGGCGGATACGGGATAACTGAGTTTGCCGCGATGCGTCCTGGCAGATTTTCAATGGATACCAGTTCGACATTGTTGTCGACAATCGCGTTGTACGCTTCACGCGGGGTGACTTCCGCCACCGGCAGGCCGGAATAGGCTTCGTTCAACCGTGCGCCAGGGTTGTTTTCTTTCAGCCAGGCAAACATGGTGTCACCCAGATCGTGAATCCCCATGTTCGCGTAAGTGTCAGGATATTGTTCAACAAGTTCCGGCATCACCTGCGCCAGCGGTGTGTTGGCGTCATAGTGGCGTTTGAAGGAGCAAAGGGTGTTAACCAGAGTTCCCCATTTCCCACGGGTTACGCCCATAGAGAACAGGAACATAATTTGGAAGTCAGTGGTGCGGGTAGGTACAATGCCGTGGCGACCAAGCCAGGCAGTGACCAGCGCCGCCGGAACACCGGTTTCTTCCAGTTCACCATCTTCACCCATTCCCGGAGCAAGGATGCTGACTTTAATCGGGTCGAGCATACTCCAGTTATCCGGAATATCTTTGAAGCCGTGCCAGCTTTCGCCCGGATGCATTACCCAGCAGTCCTGAACGGTGGTCAGCAGTTTGGTTGGTGCGTCAGCAAAGTCATAGGTTTTGCCGGTTTGTGGGTCGGTGACGACTTCTTTGTTCCACGGTTTGAAGAACCAGCTACCGTCAGCGGTGAACTCTTTATATAGCCGCGCCATCGCCTGACGGAAATCAACCGCTTCGTCAATCACTTCCTGTGTCAGTGACAGGCCGCTGTTGCCGTCCATCATCGACACCGCCACGTCGTTGGATGCGCAGATGGCATACAGCGGGGAGGTGGTGGCATGCATCATGTAGGCCTGGTTGAAGCGGGAGAAGTTAATCGCCCCACGACCTTCACGTACATGAATATAAGAAGCCTGTGACAGCGCATTCAGCAGTTTGTGGGTGGAGTGGGTGGCGAAAACGGTAGGACCGTTGTGATCGCCAGGTTCGCCGCGCATGGCATAGTGATCGGCATAGATCGGGTTGAAACGTGCATAGCCGTACCAGGCTTCGTCAAAGTGCAGACGATCGGAGGTTTTTTCCAGCAGATCCTGCGCTTCTTTAGCGTTATAACACACGCCGTCATAGGTGCAGTTGGTCACCACGCAGTAAGACGGTTTTTGCCCGGCTTTGTCTTTGGTCAGCGGGCTTTCACTGATTTTCTTCTGCAAGGTTTCAGGTTGCATTTCCTGCGGATAGATTGGCCCGATAATGCCGTAGCGGTTGCGGCTTGGCACCATATAGACCGGTTTCGCGCCTGTCAGCATCAAACCTTGTTCGATGGATTTATGGCAGTTACGGTCAACGACCACGACATCGTTATCGGTCATGCAAGCCTGCATGATGGTGCGGTTAGAGCCGGAAGTACCGACGACTACCGACCAGGAGCGATCGGCACCAAATACGCGTGCGGCATATTTTTCGCTTTCGCCAAATGCGCCAGTATGGTCAAGCAAAGAACCGAGGGAAGTTCGTTCGATGCCCATGTCGGTGCGGAACAGATTTTCACCATAGTAGTCATGGTAGAAACGTCCGGCGGGTGTTTTGGTAAAACCAACGCCGCCCTGGTGGCCTGGCGCTGCCCAGGAATATTCATGGATGTCACTATATTTCATCAGCGCGCTGAACAGTGGCGGCAACAGCTGCTGGCGGTAGCGGGTCATCGCGGCAACGGCGCGTCCGGCGATAAAGTCGGCGGTATCTTCCAGAATCCAGGCGAATTCATCGACAAGCTCCAGCAGGTCGCGATCCATTGCGGCGAGGGCTTTTTCCCGATCGCCCAACAGGAAGACCGGCACGTTTTGTTGGCGCTCATGAAGCTTACCGATCAATTGTCTGACGTTTTGATGTTCGTCCGGATGTTCCATTTGATAGCTGAACATCAGGCAGTCAATGGCTTCGTTTGAAGAGAGAATGGCAAAACCATCATCAAAGGAGGTGGATTTAATCACGGTAACATTTTGCTGGCTTAAAGCATCTGCCAGACGCTCAACGGCGTTACCGACCCAGGTGTCTTGATGGAGAAACTCGCTTTCAACAATTAATACTTTCATCATTGCTTACCCGGTTATGAAGGAATCTTCGTTGCGGGCAAGTATCTTCCGGCCTTTTCGGGCTGTAAAGCGCGTGAAAAACAAACATTTTTGGAATATTTATTTTTATAAACAATATGTTATGTGATTATTTTAATTTATTTTCACTGCTTATTATCGACGGCTAAACTATTTTTTTGGCTGATACTGATATCGTCTTTAGCCGGGAAACGTCTGGCGGCGCTGTTGGCTAAGTTTGCGGTATTGTTGCGGCGACATGCCGACATATTTGCCGAACGTGCTGTAAAAACGACTACTTGAACGAAAGCCTGCCGTCAGGGCAATATCGAGAATACTTTTATCGGTATCGCTCAGTAACGCGCGAACGTGGTTGATGCGCATCGCGGTAATGTACTGTTTCATCGTCAATTGCATGACCCGCTGGAATATCCCCATTGCATAGTTGGCGTTAAGTTTGACGTGCTCAGCCACATCGTTGATGGTCAGCGCCTGATCATAGTTTTCGGCAATAAAGCCCAGCATCTGGCTAACATAAAATTGCGCATGGCGCGAGACGCTGTTTTTGTGTGTGCGCGAGGTTTTATTGACCAGAATCGGTTCCCAGCCAGAGAGGCTAAATCGCTTGAGCATCAGGCCAATTTCATCAATGGCGAGCTGGCGAATTTGCTCGTTCGGACTGTTTAATTCCTGCTGCCAGCGGCGCACTTCAAACGGGCTAAGTTGCTGTGTGGCCAGTGATTTGATCACCATGCCGTGAGTGACGTGGTTAATCAGGTCTTTATCCAGCGGCCAGGAGAGAAACAGATGCATCGGCAGATTAAAAATCGCCATGCTCTGACAGGTTCCGGTATCTGTTAGTTGGTGCGGTGTACAGGCCCAGAACAGCGTGATATGACCCTGATTGATATTCACTTTTTCATTGTTGATCAGGTATTCCACATCGCCATCGAAAGGCACATTCACTTCGACCTGACCATGCCAGTGGCTGGTGGGCATGATATGCGGTGCGCGAAACTCAATCTCCATCCGCTGGTATTCCGAATACAGCGACAGCGGGCTGCGGGTCTGTTTTTCGTCGCTGCTGCACATAAACGTATCTGTATTCATAGATGGCTCTCTTTCCTGGAATATCAGAATTATGGCAGGAGTGAGGGAGGATGACTGCGAGTGGGAGCACGGTTTTCACCCTCTTCCCAGAGAGGCGAGGGGAGCGTCCGAGCATCATGAGGCCGAAAACTCTGCTTTTCAGGTAACTTATTACCATAAACTCAGATTTACTGCTGCTTCACGCAGGATCTGAGTTTATGGGAATGCTCAACCTGGAAGCCGGAGGTTTTCTGCAGATTCGCCTGCCATGATGAAGTTATTCAAGCAAGCCAGGAGATCTGCATGATGACTGCACCCAAAATTACATTTATCGGCGCTGGTTCGACGATTTTCGTTAAAAATATTCTTGGTGATGTGTTCCATCGCGAGGCGCTGAAAACGGCGCATATTGCCCTGATGGACATTGATCCCACCCGCCTGGAAGAGTCGCATATTGTGGTGCGTAAGCTGATGGATTCAGCAGGGGCCAGCGGCAAAATCACCTGCCACACCCAACAGAAAGAAGCCTTACAGGATGCCGATTTTGTCGTGGTGGCATTTCAGATTGGCGGTTATGAACCTTGCACGGTGACTGATTTCGAGGTCTGTAAGCGGCATGGTCTGGAACAAACCATTGCCGATACGTTGGGGCCGGGCGGTATTATGCGCGCGCTACGTACCATTCCGCATCTGTGGCAAATTTGCGAGGACATGACGGAAGTCTGCCCCGATGCCACCATGCTCAACTATGTTAACCCAATGGCGATGAATACCTGGGCGATGTATGCCCGCTATCCGCATATCAAACAGGTCGGGCTGTGCCATTCGGTGCAGGGAACGGCGGAAGAGCTGGCGCGTGACCTCAATATCGACCCGGCTACGCTGCGTTACCGTTGCGCAGGTATCAACCATATGGCGTTTTACCTGGAGCTGGAGCGCAAAACCGCCGACGGCAGTTACGTGAATCTCTACCCGGAACTGCTGGCGGCTCATGACGCAGGGCAGGCACCGAAGCCGAATATTCACGGCAATACTCGCTGCCAGAATATTGTGCGCTATGAAATGTTCAAAAAGCTGGGCTACTTCGTCACGGAATCGTCAGAACATTTTGCTGAGTACACACCGTGGTTTATTAAGCCAGGTCGTGAGGATTTGATTGAGCGTTATAAAGTACCGCTGGATGAGTACCCGAAACGCTGCGTCGAGCAGCTGGCGAACTGGCATAAAGAGCTGGAGGAGTATAAAAACGCCTCCCGGATTGATATTAAACCGTCACGGGAATATGCCAGCACAATCATGAACGCTATCTGGACTGGCGAGCCGAGTGTGATTTACGGCAACGTCCGTAACGATGGTTTGATTGATAACCTGCCACAAGGATGTTGCGTGGAAGTAGCCTGTCTGGTTGATGCTAATGGCATTCAGCCGACCAAAGTCGGTACGCTACCTTCGCATCTGGCCGCCCTGATGCAAACCAACATCAACGTACAGACGCTGCTGACCGAAGCCATTCTTACGGAAAATCGCGACCGTGTTTACCACGCCGCGATGATGGACCCGCATACTGCCGCCGTGCTGGGCATTGATGAAATATATGCTCTTGTTGACGACCTGATTGCCGCCCACGGCGACTGGCTGCCAGGCTGGTTGCACCGTTAAAACGCGACTAAACGCTACTGCGCCGGGGGATTTATTCCGGCGCACACCTCTGACGATACCAATAACAGAAGGCGGGCGTTGGTAACAGCGACCCGATACCCTATGAGCATTTCAATGACTACAAAACTCAGTTATGGATTTGGAGCGTTCGGGAAGGATTTTGCGATCGGCATTGTGTATATGTACCTCATGTATTACTACACCGATGTCGTCGGGCTGTCTGTGGGTTTGGTCGGTACTTTGTTTCTGGTGGCGAGGATCTGGGATGCTATTAACGATCCGATTATGGGATGGATTGTAAATGCTACGCGATCGCGATGGGGTAAGTTCAAACCCTGGATCCTGATCGGTACGTTGGCAAACTCTGTAATCTTATTTCTCCTCTTTAGTGCGCATCTGTTTGAAGGTACTACTCAGATTGTCTTTGTTTGCGTGACCTACATCCTCTGGGGCATGACTTACACCATTATGGATATTCCCTTCTGGTCGCTGGTTCCAACCATAACGCTCGATAAACGTGAGCGCGAACAACTGGTTCCTTATCCGCGTTTTTTTGCCAGTCTGGCAGGCTTTGTTACGGCAGGTGTGACGCTACCATTTGTTAATTATGTCGGCGGTGGCGATCGGGGATTTGGCTTTCAGATGTTCACTCTGGTACTGATCGCCTTTTTTATTGTTTCAACCATCATCACTCTGCGCAATGTGCATGAAGTCTTTTCGTCAGACAATCAACCGTCTGCTGAAGGAAGCCATCTGACACTTAAAGCCATCGTTGCGCTAATTTATAAAAACGATCAGCTTTCATGCCTCTTGGGTATGGCTCTTGCTTATAATGTAGCCAGCAACATTATTACCGGCTTTGCTATCTATTATTTCTCATATGTTATCGGTGATGCGGATTTGTTCCCCTATTATCTGTCGTATGCGGGAGCTGCTAACCTGGTGACGTTAGTATTCTTCCCACGCTTAGTTAAATCATTATCCCGACGCATTTTATGGGCCGGAGCATCTATTCTTCCGGTGTTAAGCTGTGGTGTTCTCCTGTTAATGGCATTAATGAGCTATCACAACGTCGTCCTCATTGTGATTGCGGGTATTTTGCTGAATGTGGGAACGGCGCTTTTCTGGGTATTACAGGTCATCATGGTGGCAGATACCGTTGATTACGGTGAATATAAACTGCACGTACGCTGTGAAAGTATCGCTTACTCCGTGCAGACTATGGTGGTGAAGGGCGGTTCAGCCTTTGCGGCTTTTTTCATTGCGGTTGTGTTAGGGATGATTGGCTATGTACCGAATGTTGAACAGTCTACGCAAGCCCTATTAGGTATGCAGTTTATTATGATTGCTCTACCAACTCTGTTTTTCATGGTAACGCTGATTCTCTACTTCCGTTTCTATCGCCTCAATGGTGACACGCTGCGCAGGATCCAGATCCATCTGCTGGATAAATATCGCAAAGTACCGCCCGAGCCTGTTCATGCTGATATTCCGGTCGGTGCAGTGAGTGATGTGAAAGCCTGACGTGGACAATAGCTAACGAAAATGGCCTGATGCGATATGTTTATCAGGCCACGTCTTAATGTAATGCTTTGGATTTGCAAATTTTGTAGACCGGATAAGGAATTCACGCCGCATCCGGCATCAACAAAGCGCAAGTTGTTATCCGGTTATCAAGCCAAAGCGCCGTAGCTGGCGGCAATGAAAGCGAGCGAGGAATATCACCGTCGTTAATGCGCCAAACAGCGCGCAGAACATATCGGATTGCGTGTCCCACTGGTCGCCCTGGGTGCCGAGAAAATCATCCGCTCCCTGACCCATTGCCAGCGCTGCCCACCACTCGATTAATTCATACATCGCGCTTATCGCCAGCGCCACGCAGCAGACCAGGAACGCCACCATTTTACGTCCGCGCACGTACATCCCGCGAACGAGAATTTCTCGTGCCACCAGTGCAGGCACCAGCCCCTGGAAAAAATGCCCCAGCTTGTCATACGGATTACGGCTCAACCCCAGCCATTCCTGCACCTCAAAACCAACGGGGACTTTCGCGTAGGTGTATTGCCCGCCGACCATCAGGATGATGGCGTGAAAGAAAATGAGCGTATAGAGCAGCGGCGTTAACGGGTAACGTCTGGCGGTGGCAAGGAGTAGCGGCACGACAATAATCACCGGTGTCACTTCCATCAGCCAGGTGAGTTTGTCATGGGCCGAAATGCCGGTATAAATCAGGATTAACGTTAGCGCCAGTGCGCCGGTGTTAAGAATTAACGGCTTGAGTGTGCGGGTCATGGTGAGTTCGCAAGTCAGGGAAAATACTGACTATTCACCAGCAAGCGTGAAATTACAATCGCAAAAGAGGTGGCCCAGGGGGATCACCTGGCAGCATGCTGCCAGGCGCTGGGCCGAAGAGGTTACTTAGTGCAGTTCGCGCACTGTTTGTTGACGATCTGCTGGAAGAAGTCGTTACCTTTGTCATCTACCAGGATAAACGCCGGGAAATCTTCTACTTCGATTTTCCAGATAGCTTCCATACCCAGCTCCGGATAAGCGACGCATTCCAGATGCTTGATGCTCTGCTGCGCCAGTACCGCCGCCGGACCGCCGATACTACCGAGGTAGAAGCCGCCGTGTTTATGGCACGCGTCGGTAACCTGCTGACTGCGGTTACCTTTCGCCAGCATGATCATGCTGCCGCCGTGGGATTGCAGCAGATCCACGTAGGAGTCCATACGGCCTGCGGTGGTTGGGCCAAGTGAACCTGATGGATAACCGGCAGGGGTTTTCGCCGGACCCGCGTAGTAGATCGGGTGATCTTTGATGTACTGCGGAAGTTCTTTACCGGCGTCAATCAGCTCTTTCAGCTTGGCGTGTGCAATATCTCGACCCACAATAATGGTGCCGGTGAGCGACAAACGAGTGGAAACCGGATATTGCGAAAGCTGGGCGAGGATCTCTTTCATCGGGCGGTTAAGGTCGACCTTCACCGCTTCGCCTTCACCGGCCTGACGCAGTTCTTGTGGAATGTACTGGTCTGGATTGTGTTCCAGTTTTTCGATCCAGATACCTTCGCGGTTGATTTTCGCTTTGATGTTACGGTCAGCGGAGCAGGAGACGCCCATGCCTACCGGGCAGGATGCGCCGTGACGTGGCAGACGGATAACGCGAATGTCGTGCGCGAAGTATTTACCGCCAAACTGCGCGCCAAGACCGAGTTTCTGGGCCTCTTCCAGCAGTTCCTGTTCCAGCTGGACATCGCGGAACGCCTGACCATGTTCGTTCCCTTCCGTCGGCAGTTCATCGTAATAGTGAGCGCTTGCTAACTTGACGGTTTTCAGGTTGGTTTCTGCAGACGTACCGCCAATCACAAACGCGATATGGTACGGCGGGCAGGCTGCAGTACCGAGGGTACGCATTTTCTCAACGAGGAAGTTTTTCAGTTTGCCGGGAGTCAGCAGGGCTTTGGTTTCCTGGTAGAGATAGGTTTTGTTGGCAGAGCCGCCGCCTTTCGCAACGCAAAGGAATTTGTACTCATCGCCATCTACCGCGTACAGGTCGATTTGCGCAGGCAGGTTAGTGCCGGTGTTGACCTCTTTGTACATGTCCAGCGCCGCGTTTTGTGAATAGCGCAGGTTATCTTCGATATAGGTGTTATAGACGCCTTTCGACAGCGCTTCTTCATCACCGCCACCGGTCCACACGCGCTGGCCTTTTTTACCGACGATGATCGCGGTGCCGGTATCCTGGCAGGTCGGCAGCACGCCTTTGGCGGCGATTTCGGAGTTTCTTAAGAATTGCAGCGCCACGTACTTGTCGTTTTCGCTGGCTTCTGGATCGTGAAGAATAGCCGCAACCTGTTTCTGGTGTGCCGGACGGAGCATAAAAGAAGCGTCGTGAAAGGCTTGCTGCGCCAGCAGGGTCAGGGCTTCTGGTTCCACTTTCAGGATGGTTTCGCCGTCGAAGTCGGCAACGCTAACGTAATCGGAAGTGAGTAGATAGTATTCGGTATTGTCTTTCCCCATCGGGAAAGGTGCCTGGTAGATAAAGGGTTTGTTTGACATAGCTTCCAGCCTGTAACTCTGTATTTGTTATTCGAAAATGGCGTGCCGCGTAGTCACGGGCGGCACGCAAAGTGCATTTATAAGAACCCGTACATCGCGGCGAAGATCCAGCCGAAGACGCACGATACGCTCACACCAATCAACCCCGGCAGAATAAAGCTGTGGTTGATGACGAAGCGACCGATGTGGGTGGTGCCGGAACGGTCAAACTGAATCGCTGCCAGATCGCTCGGATAAGTCGGCAGGATGTAATAACCGTAGCAAGCCGGTGCTGAAGCCACGATGTATGCCGGATCAACGCCGATCGCCAGCGCGACCGGAACAATCGCCGCCAGCGCCGCAGCCTGAGAGTTTACAAACTTGGAAACCAGCAGCAGAACAATGGCATAGGCCCACGGATACTCTTTCACCATTTCACCCAGTACGCCCTGAATTTCAGACATATGCGCACCGAACATGGTTTCTGCCATCCATGCGATACCGTACACCGCCACGATGGCGATCATACCGGAACGGAAGACTTCGTTTTTTGAGATAGACGCGGGATTGGTTTTGGTCAGGATAATAATCAGCGCCCCGGTCAGCAGCATAAACATCTGAATAACCAGTACCATCGACAGCGGTTTGCCGCCGAAGGATGGACGCAGGTCCGAATCAGCACCAAGAAGTGCGACTACAGCGATTGCCCCGAGGAAAATCCACATTGCCAGCCAGTTGCTTTTCGGCAGTTTTTTATCGAGCAGCGTCGCGGTATCACCGTAAACATACTCACGGTTTTCCGGTACGGAGATGAATTTCTGGAACTCTTCGTCTTTATCCAGATCTTTACCGCGGAACCAGCTGAAGATACCGATCGCCAGGATACCGATTAACGTCGATGGAATGGTGATTGCCAGCAGGTCGAGGAACTCAAGATGGCGACCATCAAAGGTGACATTACCCAGCATTGCAACCAGAGACACGACCGCAACCGACACCGGACTGGCGATAATCCCCATCTGTGCACCGATAGAACTTGCCGCCATCGGACGTTCCGGACGGATGTTGTTCTTAATGGCGACGTCGTAGATGATCGGCAGAATGGTGTAAACCACATGACCCGTACCGCAAAGAATGGTCAGCGTACAGGTCACAAACGGCGCGACAATTGAGACATATTTCGGGTTGCGGCGCAGCAGCTTCTCGGCAATTTGCAGCATGACATCAAGACCGCCCGAAGCTTGCAAGGTTGCCGATGCCGCCACCACCGCAATGATAACCAGCATGACATCAACTGGTGGTTTACCTGGCTGAAGGTGGAAGACGAAGACCAGAATGACCAGACCGATACCGCCTAATAAACCCAGCGCGATACCACCCTTTCTGGCACCATAAAACAGACATATCAGTATTATGATAAGTTGGATAGTAAATAACATGTGTGAACCCTCGCGATAATCCTATTTAAATTTTTGCTGAATAGATCACAGTCACGTTCTGTTTTGTATGAACTGTTTTCAGAGCCTGACTAAATATCCGTTTGGTCGTTACCGGCTTTAGCAAATACCTCACAGTGAATATTGGCTGATTAAAGCAGCGGCAAATTTATGCACTGTGATAAGCGGCTTTTTCAGAGAGAAAGACTCTCTGGCGATGGGTTTAAAGTTTGTACTGCGCAGATGTTAATGTTTTGTTTGCTGTTATCTTATTGATATTTATCGGTCTATTTTTTGTTCTCAGGGCAGATGTCATTAGGTTTATAGATTAATCTGATCTACCCATTTGTGGGTAAAAATACACATAATGCGGGTGACATAATAGTTAATTAACTTTTGTTAGCGTTTTGAAATTAAAAACACCGTTCACCTGAAGAGATATTAATTTTTAGCGATGATGGAGGGATAATTATATTTGATCTGGCACAAGTTTTACTGATGAAGGATGTAACTTGTGCCAGGGGTATTTTGCATTACGGTAATAATTATTACTTACAGATAACCAGCGATCCGTTATTGGCAATATTGTTTCAGTAGTGAGTAGTGTTCTGCCTGAATACGGTAACGGTAAACTGGACGCCCCGTGACGCCATAATGGATACTGGTGAACAAGATGTGGCAGTTGACCAACCAGATGAGGTATTTACGGCAGGAAACACGCGAAATGTTAACCTCGTTGGCTAGCTCGTCGGTTGAAAACTCATAGTCCTGATGCGCGTCAATCCACTGGCACAGCGTGCGTAACGTCTGCGGCGTTAAGCCTTTTGGCAAGCGACGAGGATCCTGTTCGTTGGAGCTGCTGCCGTGGATTAGCTGATCAAGCTCGGCCTGGTCATAATACTGATGTTTTTCCAGCGCCATTTTCTTTTGCCGCCAGCCGGTGAGCGCCTCTTCAAAGCGGGAAGCCTGGAAGGGTTTGATCAGGTAATCCACGACACCGTAATGCAGCGAATCTTTAATGGTTGCCGCATCGGCTGCGGAGGAGATGACAATCACATCACTTTTGCAACGCGCGTTATGCAGGACAGGCAGTAAATCGAGCCCGTTCTCTTTTTGCATATAGATATCGAGCAATATCAGGTCGATAGGCGTATCGCTATTGAAGATAATCTCTTTGGCTTTCTCCAGCGTCGAGGCTGTTCCACAGCATTGAAAGCCTGGGATTTGTGCTACGTATCGGCGATTCAGCTCCGCGACCATTGCGTCGTCATCGATAATTAATACATTGATCATCTGTTCGACCTCTCCCCGTCCCAGGGTATCTGGACAAAAAATTGTGTGAAAATCCCGGGTTCCGATTCCACGGCGATGCTGCCGCCGAGATTTTCTACCTGTTGTTTGACAAGTGCTAAACCGACGCCTCGCTCGCTTCCTTTTGTCGAGACACCTTTGTCAAAAATGTGATCGATTTTATCGGGTGCGATCCCCGGTCCATCATCATTAACTTCACAGTGCAGCCAGCCGTGACGGTAGTGCAATGTTACGCTAATTTCGCCTCCGGGTTCCGGCCCTAATGCCTCCAGCGCGTTTTCTATCAGATTTCCCAACGTGGTAATCAGCGTCGCGACCTGGTCCTCACTGCCGCTGTCTGGCAGCTGGCTTTCACTGTTTAAAATCAGCGTATGGCCTAAATCGGTCGCGCGGTTAATCTTGCTGATTAAAAAACCAGCGATAACAGGAGATTTGATCTTACCCAGCAGAGAGCCAATCTCTTCCTGATAGTTATTGGCTGTTTTGAGAATGTAATCTTCCAACTGCTTATAACTCTTCAGATGCAATAATCCGAGAATCACATGCAATTTATTCATAAATTCGTGGGATCGTTCACGAAGTGCGTCAGCATAGTTGACCAGACCGTCGAGTCGCTGCATCAGTTTACGTACTTCAGTTTTGTCCCTGAAGGTTGAAATGGCACCGATGATAACGCCATTACTGCGCACCGGAACGGTGTTGATCAGTAATAGCCGGTCTTTAATCGTAATCTCTTCGTCGCGGCGCGGGGTACCGTCGCGTAACACTTCCGAGACATCTACCACCTGTGACCATGAGTGGCTTAGCGTCGACAGTTTCTCATCGTCCTGCGACTTACGGTAATTCAGCAATTCTTGTGCGGCATCGTTGATCAGCGTGACCTCGCCGCGATCGTCCACGGCAACGACGCCTTCTTTGATAGACTGCAACATGGCCTGGCGTTGCTCAAACAGCGTGGAGATTTCGTAGGGTTCCAGGCCGAAAAGGATTTTTTTCAGTACCTTAACCAGAATGCAGGTGCCAATCAGTCCGACCAGCATGCCAAATAATACCGACCAGATAATGCTCCAGCGACTGTCATTGATCTGTTGGGTCACACGGCTTAACTCAAGGCCGATCGCCACCACGCCAATTTGTTTATGATTTTCATCGTAGATGGGGGTAAATACGCGTAAAGCCTGCGCCAGAAAACCGCGATTGATAGCGACATTTTCTTCGCCATTCAGCGCTTTAAGGATGTCATCACCTTTAAATGGCTGACCAATACGCTGGGCTTCAGGATGCGAGTAGCGAAGACTTTGCATATCGGTAACGACAATAAACAGCAGATCGTTGCGTTTGCGTACGGCTTCCGCGATGGCCTGGATGCCACTCTCCTGCGGTTTTTTCTGCAAGCCCTGACGGATTTCCGGCGAGTCGGCGAGGGTACGCGCCACTGCCAGTGCCTTGTTGGCTAGCCCATCTCGCGTCATATCACTGATTTGCGAGAAGTAAATCAGATGCACCACCAATAGCACCGAGAACAGTACCGCACTGACCATTAAGATCACTGTGGTACTCAATTTCATCGGACGTTTGCGTAACATGCGGTAGGGCAATGAATGTCTCATCAGCTTCCTTGTGTGACAAATTTCTTAAGCATTATCTCTGATGAGGCGGGTAATTCAAAGGGAGTAAGAATGATTGGCTATATAGGGGAAGAGACTCTGGCAACGGAAACTGCCAGTGCTGTATGAAGATTCCGGGGCTATGCTTATAGCGATAATCATACTGATGAGAGAGGGAAGGTCATGAATCAGGCGCTACTGGACGGGGGTTATCGCTGTTATACCGGCGAAAAGATCGATGTCTATTTCAACACTGCGATATGTCAGCATTCTGGCAATTGCGTATGTGGCAACGGCAAGTTATTTAATCTCAAACGAAAGCCGTGGATCATGCCGGATGAAGTCGACGTCGCCACTGTGGTTAAAGTGATTGATACGTGCCCGAGCGGCGCGCTGAAATACCGTCATAAATAAGCGAGGGTAAAATGGAAATACGCGAAGGCCACAATAAATTTTACATTAATGACAAACAAGGCAAGCAAATCGCTGAAATTGTCTTTGTGCCGACCGGAGAGAATTTAGCGATTATCGAACATACCGATGTCGATGAAAGCCTGAAAGGGCAAGGGATTGGTAAACAGCTGGTTGCGAAAGTCGTGGAAAAAATGCGTCGGGAAAAACGAAAAATTATCCCATTATGCCCATTTGCGAAACATGAATTTGATAAAACGCGGGAGTATGATGATATTCGCAGTTGATGGGAGAGTACAGAGTCACGATATTTTTCATTCTCTCCGCGATGTGATGCAGGAGAGCATCTGAAGGGTAGGGGGATGCACAAAGAATGGGCAGAGAGCGCGTTTTTTTGTCCCAAGTCATCCCCTTTACTGAGCAAAAAAAAGAATATCTCCTATATGAGAATCATCAATCGGGGTTAATAAGTTTTGCGTCCCCAGAGCGTTTAATATTGATAGGAGTCATATTATGGAAGGTAAAAACAAGTTCAATACTTATGTTGTTTCTTTTGATTATCCATCATCTTATTCCTCAGTGTTCTTAAGATTAAGATCATTGATGTATGATATGAATTTCTCCTCTATCGTGGCTGATGAATATGGGATACCACGACAATTGAATGAAAACTCCTTCGCAATAACGACATCGTTAGCCGCAAGTGAAATCGAAGATTTAATCAGGCTCAAATGCTTAGACTTACCGGATATTGATTTTGACCTCAACATTATGACAGTTGATGACTATTTCCGTCAGTTTTACAAGTAGCCAGGAAGGATAAGAAGAACATAAAAAATGGCACTATTCTCTAAAATATTAATTTTTTATGTGATTGGTGTGAACATATCCTTTGTCATTATCTGGTTTATCTCACATGAGAAAACACATATTCGTTTACTTAGTGCATTCCTGGTCGGAATAACCTGGCCAATGAGTCTGCCTGTGGCATTACTTTTTTCTCTCTTTTAGGAGCTGTAGTTGAGTGGACCCGCTGGTTATCGTGAAACGAAGCGTCTCTCCTCAAAACTGGATTTGCGGAACGATGAACGAAGCAGTCGCCTGACTGCTTCGTTCATTAAAGTGAAATTTATTTCTGTGGGCGCATCGCCGGGAAGAGAATAACGTCGCGAATAGTATGGCTGTTAGTAAACAGCATAATCATTCGGTCGATACCAATACCCAGACCAGCGGTTGGCGGCAGACCATATTCCAGCGCAGTCACGTAATCTTCGTCATAGAACATGGCTTCGTCGTCACCTGCAGCTTTAGCATTAACCTGTTCCTGGAAACGTTCAGCCTGATCTTCTGCGTCGTTTAATTCGCTAAAACCATTACCGATTTCACGACCACCGATGAAGAATTCAAAACGGTCGGTGATTTCCGGGTTAACATCATTACGGCGTGCCAGCGGGGACACTTCTGCCGGATATTCCGTAATAAAGGTTGGCTGAATCAGATGTGCTTCTGCCACTTCATCAAAGATCTCTGTGACAATACGTCCCAACCCCCAGCTTTTCTCTACCGTAATACCGATAGATTCAGCTAATGCTTTAGCAGCATCAAAATTATCCAGGTCGGCCATATCGGTTTCTGGACGATATTTTTTGATTGCTTCGCGCATGGTGAGTTTTTCAAACGGTTTGCCGAAATCAAACACATGCTCGCCATAAGTGACTTTAGTGGTACCCAGAACCTCTTGTGCCAGGGTGCGGAACAGTGACTCTGTCAGTTCAATCAAATCGTGGTAATCCGCATACGCCATGTAGAGTTCCATCATTGTGAACTCAGGATTATGGCGAACAGAAATACCTTCATTACGGAAGTTACGGTTGATTTCGAATACCCGTTCAAAACCGCCTACAACCAGACGTTTCAGATACAGCTCCGGCGCGATACGCAGATACATATCTAAATCCAGAGCATTATGATGGGTAATAAACGGGCGAGCAGATGCCCCACCTGGAATTACCTGCATCATCGGGGTTTCTACTTCCATAAAGCCGCGCGCGACCATGAATTGACGGATAGCGGCCAGAATTTTTGAACGGACAACAAACGTTTGACGGGATTTATCGTTAGCGATGAGGTCCAGATAACGTTGACGATAACGGACTTCCTGATCCTGCAGACCATGGAATTTATCTGGTAAAGGACGTAGTGCTTTAGTCAGCAGGCGCAGCTCAGTACAGTGAATGGAAAGCTCACCCGTTTGCGTCTTAAACAGCGTACCGCGGGCACCGATAATGTCACCCAGATCCCATTTTTTAAACTGATCGTTATAAACACCTTCTGGCAGGCTATCTCGTGCAACGTACAGTTGAATACGGCCACCGACATCCTGCAACGTTACAAAGGAGGCTTTCCCCATGATACGACGGGTCATCATTCGGCCAGCAACCGAGACTTCAATGTTTAAGGATTCCAGTTCCTGGTTATCCTTCGCATCAAACTCTTCGTGCAACTGCTCAGAGGTATGGTCGCGGCGAAAATCATTGGGAAACGCCACACCTTGCTGACGTAGTGCCGCCAGTTTTTCGCGGCGATTTCTCAGTTCATCGTTAAAATCAATAGCCTCATTGGCTCCCCGTGTTTCTTGTTCAGACATTTTGGTTCCTCTAAATCCAGCTTTCAATTTAGCGTAGATAAAGAGACAGATCGGTACACTGTATTATCTGCCTCGACTATTAATAACTCAGTTTATCTTATCGAAACTAACGCTTACCTCAAGTTGATATCACTAATAAATAACCATCAAAATGGTTTAAATGACTTATTAATCTCGATTTACTAGTGTGATAAACTGAAAGTTAATTTATTCATAACCAATTGTTTTTACGACAGTTAATCGTTACTCTCCTGTATCATATTCGTCGGCGTGCTAAACAGAAAACGGGTAGCAAAGGCCAATACGACGATGATCGCGACACAAGCCAACGTCCACTCTCCCATCTGAGAAAAGAATCGCTGGTAAGCTGCAATTGCCATACCGCTAATTTGCGACTCTGTCGTCTGCTGTGCCACTACGCCTGCCAGCCAGTTGGCGACCGCGCCTGTTGCCAGCATATAAATCCCGGTTAATACGCCAGACATTTTCAGACGCGTGATTTGCGCAATCGCCACCGGGTCAATAAAGAGTTCGGCAAAGCCCATTAGCGCCAACCCGGATATCATCACGCCCATTGACGCTTGACCGTCAGCCGCTGCATGTCGGGCATCAAATGCCAACAACATAAAGCCACAAGCCATCAGCAGTAAGCCAAAGGCAAACTTCAGCCAGACGCGCAATGTTGAGTTGCCGCGGCTTTCTGGCGACGCCAGCCAGGCCAGTACAACCCCAGCGAGCATCACCGCAATTGCATTCACCGACTGGAATAGTGCTGTAGGTACTTCAATATTGAATGCCTGACGATTCACAAAGCGATCGATAAACAAGCTGATGGTACTGCCGCCCTGTTGTGCCAGTACCCAGAACAATGTCCCGACAAACATCAACAATACAATTTGCCAAAGAGCACGGCGGTGTTCGGGGAATTTGACCATCATGCGGGCAATGATTTGTGCGGCAATGAGGCAAACGATCGCCAGCAAATATCCGGACCAGTCGTTCTCCAGCAGCAGGGTAAAAAATACTGGGGCTAAACAGAGCATCACCACTAACCAGCTCCATACCGGTAAGGCAAATTTCACGCTAGTGAGCGCTTTTTTATCCATACTACGCGTGGACTGGAAATGACGATGCCCGCTTAAGAAAATCAACAAACCGATAAACATGCCGCCACCCGCAAGGGCAAAGCCAACATGCCATCCATACCACTGAGCAGCCAGGCCGCAGGCGATTGGGGCGGCGATAGAACCGATATTGCCCGCAGCATACAGCAGCGAAAAACCGCCATCACGTCGATGATCGTTCTCGTCGTAGAGCTCGCCAAGCAAACAGCTGATGTTTGATTTGAATAAACCGTAGCCACAAATAATGATTGCCAGCGCCAGATACAGGCTAAAGGTTGAATTTGTATCAATACCCAGCACCACATGGCCAAGGGTCATTAACAGCGCGCCGGCAATCACTGCAGTGCGGTTGCCGAGCAGGCGGTCGGCAAGCCAGCCGCCGAGAATAGGGGTAACGTAAACCAGAGAAGCATATGCGCTGAACAGGCTGATGGCATGGTTATCATCAAAACCAAGCTGATGGGTGAGATAGAGAATGAGTAAGGCACGCATGCCGTAAAAACTGAAGTACTCCCAGATTTGGATCGCCACGATATAGTATATCGCGCGCGGCTGTGAGGGTGTTTTCATGTGTTCTCCTTATGAGCAAAAAAGGGAAGTGGCAAGCCACTTCCCTTGTACGAGCTAATTATTTTTTGCTTTCTTCTTTCAATACCTTAACGGTATAGCGGCCATCAGCCTGACGGTATGCACCGTGAATATCGGTTTCAAAGCCCGGATAGTGAGCGCCGATTTCACACAGCATCTGCAGGAACTCCAGAACCGGACGGCTTTCTTCGGTGATCATTTCACCCGGCATTACCAGAGGAACTCCCGGCGGATACGGAAGGATCATATTGGCGTTAATACGACCTACCATTTCGTCGAGGTAAACTTCTTCGGTCATACCGTGCAGCTCTTTCTGGAACGCAGCATACGGAGTCATTACCATCGTCGGCAGCACTTCAAATGCGCGATACATCAGATCCGGCAGATTGTGGTGAACAATCAGTTTGTGGATATTTTGAGCCAGTTCCTGAATACGCATGTTTTCATAGAATTCAGGATCTTCACGATACAGAGACGGCAGCATGTTTTTCACACGCAGGTTCAGGTCGAACGCACGTTTGAAGTCAGTCAGAGCACGCAGCAGGCTCAGTGCTTTGGTCTTATCGATACCGATGCTGAACAGGAACAGCAGGTTATACGGACCGGTTTTCTCAACAACGATGCCATGTTCGTCGAGGTATTTCGCCACGATGCTGGCCGGAATACCAAAGTCGCTCATGGTGCCGTCTTTTTCCATCCCCGGAGTCAGCAGGGTGACTTTGATCGGGTCAAGATACATGTGCTCGTTATCGATGTTTTTGAAGCCGTGCCAGGTGCTGTCAGAACGCAGCGGCCAGCATTCAGTCGTATCGATATGATCCGGCTGCCAAACATCAAAGAACCAGCCATCAGATTCCGTTCTCAGACGTTTGATCTCTTTACGGAATTTGATCGCACGTTCAATGGAACCGTTGATCAGACGCTTACCAGCATTACCCTTCATCATCGCCGCAGCGGTTTCAGTGGACGCCACGATACCGTAGTGCGGAGAAGTGGTGGTGTGCATCATGTAGGCTTCGTTAAAGGTTTCTTCGTTTACGTCACCTTTAACGTGGATCATGGAAGCCTGAGAGAACGCCGCCAGCAGTTTGTGAGTGGACTGGGTTTCGTAAATCACTTTCCCTTCTACACGGCCACCGCTCATACCGCATTTACCTTCGTAAATCGGTGAGAAGTTGGTGTAAGGCACCCACGCGGAGTCAAAGTGGATGGATTTCACATCCAGTGTTTTCTTGATGAAGTCGGTGTTGTACAGCAGACCATCATAGGTAGAGTTGGTAATTACAGCATGTACCGGCCAGGTTGCGTTTGGTGTTTCTTTCACGCGCTTAGCAATGGTAGCGTGCTGGAATTCACTCTGTGGGATACCACCAAGAATACCGTAAGCGTTACGGGTCGGGCGGAAATAGATTGGCGTAACATCGCTCATCATCATCAGGTGGGTCAGCGATTTGTGGCAGTTACGGTCAATCAGAATGGTGCTGCCTGCCGGAGCAGAGTACATACCAACAATTTTGTTCGCAGTGGAAGTACCGTTGGTCACCATGTAGCTGCGGTCTGCGTTAAAGACGCGAGCGATATACTGTTCTGCTTCTTTGTGTGGACCACTGTGATCCAGCAGAGAACCCAGTTCAGATACTGAAATGGAAATATCAGATTTCATGGTATTCGGACCAAAGAAATCATAGAACAGGCTACCTACCGGGCTTTTCTGGAATGCAGTACCGCCCATGTGACCAGGAGTACAGAAAGTATATTTACCTTCACGAACATATTTAAACAGTGCTTTAGTCAGCGGAGGCAGAATAGTGTTGATATATTCGTCAGTGGTCTGCTTGATCTTATTAGCAATATCTTCAGCAGCACCCAGCGCATATTCAAAGAAGCTAATCTGTAAACGCAGGTCATTCAGGCTTACATCGAGAGTGGAATACGTATTAGCGAACGCGTACAACGGCAGGTTCTCGTTCATTTTGCTAATTTCTTCGCACAGCTCGAGATTATATTTATCCCAGTCAAAAATAACGCCGCACAGACGCGCATTGTTTTCGATCAGTTTTAATAAGTCGTCACGGTCGTTCGGGTAAACAATCTGGAAGTTCAGACGTTCAAGCGCGCGATGAAGTTCACGGATGGGTTCTTCTTTAAAATAAACCCCCATGTGATTCAATATTGCAATAACGTTCATAGTCATATCTCCAGGTAAAAAAGGCCCCTCCCAACACATGGGACAAAATGAAAGGAGGAGCCTCGGAAAATACTTTTAATTAATGTGCGTTAGACGCGGTGTGGTTATCCATTGAGTGGCTCTGGCGCTCGTGCATTTTGCGAGCGTAGAACATCAGGATAATCAGGCTGACGATGAAGGTACCTGCCAGCTCGAAGGAGCTTGCGCCCATCAGCGCGATGAAGCAGAACACGCAACCCAGTACAGAGCAGATCAGGCTGACAAAGTTGCGGATGTTAACGCCTTCAAAACGAATCAGGTCAACGCAAGAGTAGAAGTACGGCAGCATAGTCAGCAGTACTGCGATACCGGTCAGTTCACCGAACAGGTCAGATGCTTTACCACCGGCAGAGTTCATCAGAGTGATGAGGATCATCAGGGCAGTCATTTTCACTGCAGCCAGCAGCAGACCTTTTTTCGGAATACCGTTGCTGTCGACTTCACCATAAACTTTCGGGAAGTTACCGTCGTTAGCGGCACGTACACCTGCCTGGCCTACCAACATCATCCAGGAGCCCAGAGAAGTCAGGCACGCAAAGGCGGTGAATGCAGAAACCAGCGGCGCAGCCCAGTTACCGAGGATGGTTGAAGCACTGATTGCAAACGGAGCACCGGAAGCTGCCATTACAGAAGATGGATACATACCGGAAAGCACCTGAGTCGCAGCGATGTAAACAATACCTGCTAAACCAGTACCCAGCATGGTTGCCAGCGGAACGGTACGTTTCGGGTTTTTAACCATACCAGTACTTACTGCTGCGGATTCAACACCCACGAAGGCCCACAGGCAGAGCAGAATACTTTTAATGATCGCATGACCATCAGTGGTATCCGCAGTATTCCAGTTAGCTGCATAAGTTGCCGCATCAAACCAATGCCAGCCAACAATAGCAGTCATCACCACAGGAATAAGAACCAGCACCAGACCAATAGTGGTTAAACGGCTTACCCAGGTACCGCCGAGCATATTTACAAAGGTAAATACCCAGACGATAGCAATACAGGCGATACCCGCCGGAACAGGATCATTTAATACTGGGAAGAAGGTGGAAAGATAAGATACAGCGGTAATACCAATCGCCAGGTTACCAATCCAGTTAGCATGGTAATAAAGAACACCTGTCTGAAAACCAAATGCAGGGGAAATTTCTCCGGCATAAGCAATTGGGCCACCTTGTTGCGGGTTTTTTGTTGCCAGTCGGGCATATACATACGCCAGCGACATTGCACCAATAATAGAGATAATCCAACCCCAGATAGCAATACCACCGATACTTGCTAGGTTCGCAGGTAATAATGCAATACCGCTCCCCATCATATTACCGGCAACAACACCGGTACAGGCAAATAGCCCGATCTTCTTGGCAGAACTCATGCTCTTCTCCTAATTTCATTTTTGAATTTGGAGTCCGGGTCATGATGTATAACTATTTCCTGACCAGACCAAACTGGCGCTAAGAATACTCACGAAAAAAGGATTAATCCTAAAGATTAGGTGAAATAACACAAAAGTTTCTGTAAGTGAGAACTTGAGGTTTTTTATTAACACATCAGGATCGCAAGTTGATATCATGAAAAGATAAACATTCAATGTTTACAATAAATTGCGGGGCATTCTCTGGTTAAATTTATGTAATAAAAATTATGCGGCAAATAAATTGCCGCAACATATTATACCAACAGTAACATACAAAAACTCAACAACAAATATTGCCGAGCATAAATCAACCCGGGAGTTACTTATTCTGAAGCGAGAAATTTGTCGAGATAAGGTACAACATAAGGAACAGAAGTCTGGAATATACCATTTTCAATCCAGTAAAGGGTGTTTGCCCCTGGGCGTAAATTAAAGGCGGTGAGATATGCATCAGCCGCTTCCCGGTTCATCCCCTTCATTTCATAAACCTTGCCAAGCAATACATAATTTAGCCAGGACATTTCAAGATCAATGCCAGTATTTATCGCCTGGTAAGACTCATCTGTTTTACCTTTTACCAGAGCACTGACCGCTTTTATTTGATATATAATGGACAGGTTATTCAATTCCGGTAGTGTAACAATGTTATCTATTTCTGTGTTCAGTGCTGCTAATTGTTTTTCATCTAAAGGATGTTGAGAATGGCGCACGATATCAACTAATGCTTTTTCTGCTCTCGCGTAGGTAAATTCTGGGGATGATTGAACAATCTCACCTAATAATTCACTGGCACGGTTCAATGATTTATCATCGCCATGCAGTAAATAATCATGTGCCTGATAAAAATTAGTTAATAACGCACCACGATGAGGCAAAATTTGCTGGAGCGTCTCCTGCATTCGTTGTGGCCACGGTTGGTTTAACGCTTTTGATAAACTCTCCAGTAAATCATTTTGAATCGCCAGCTGATTACCGTTAGTGATGACATAACGTTTATCCAGCATGGTTGAACCATCTGCATTGTCTACCAATTTTATCGACATAAAGCATTGTTGAGCACGGTATTGGCGCTGATTAACAAACGCAATAGATAATGTTTTACCGGAACTGCTCGGTTCATCAATGTTGTAGTTGATTTTGTCATGCACCATAAAGGTGGAGAAGGTGTTAAGTGATGTCGCCACCAAATCACCCACGCCTATCGCGTAAGAGAGCTGATACGGGGAACTCCAGCTGTTACAACTTTTATTTACCATATTAATGTCAATATCGCGTGGATTGAGCAAAATACGCGATTTGCTCATCGGAAGACGTGTATCAAGACTTGAAAACGCGACCAGTGCTACACAGATACCTAACGACAACAGGAAAAAAAACCATACCCAAAAGGTAGTGAATCGTTTGCTTTTAACTGGGGATTGTTCAGGTGGCGTTGCGGTGTTTTGAATGTTAAGACTGTGGGAGGGAGAATCTGTGGCAGGAACCGCCTCTGGTATAGGGGGAGGCGAAGATAGCATTATTTCCTCTCCCTCTTCTTCGCTGTACCAGATAACCGGCACCATTAATTTATAGCCGCGCTTTGGTACAGTAGCGATATAGACAGGACTATCTTCATCATTATCTTTTAATGACTTACGTAGTTCTGAGATACTCTGCGTCACAACGTGATTGGTGACAATACTTCTCTTCCAGACATTATCGATAAGTTCATCCCTGCTAAGTACTTCGCCACTGTGTTGAGCAAAGAAAACCAGAAGATCGATTAATCTCGGCTCAAGGGTAAGTTGACGCCCATTGCGGCTAATTTGGTTTATGGACGGAGTAACAAGCCATTCGCCAACGCGAACTACAGGTTGTTGCATAATAGAAACTCATTCGAAAAGGGAATGATGCAATGATAATTGCCACAACCTATTTTACCATCTATAGATGGGTTTATTTACATATTATTGGTGAATGCAAGACGTTATTTTTACCAGCCATAAACTTCTTGATTACATGGTATTAAGAAAGGATTTTACTGAGAACCAGAAGTAATATTCCTTACCATCAAAATTCATCATCTTTGCCAAAGAAAAATGTTCAGAAAATAATCCATGGAAAATTGTCCGGAGCGCTTACTATTTTAATGGATTGTTAGTCTTTGCATGAGCAAGCGGACTGATACATTTCTCTTTGTTCTCATTCAGAAAATCTCATCAGTCGGCGTTCAGACCGGTGTTGTGCTTTATGGATGCGTTACGCTCCTGATGACGTCATTTGACGTTCAACAACATCACGGGGCCGCACGACATTTCACGTCAGTTAGTGCTATCGCTCAGGAACAAATTTTCCCGAATTGGGATATGCCCGCAAATTGCTGGTGATGTGGGGAGAATCTGGTTGAGTTCGGGAGAATTGATTTGGAGGCAGAACGCTTAAATCGTGGCGTCCTGAAACGAAAAACGGACCTCCGTGGAGGTCCGTTTATATGAATTTGGTGCCGGACTCGGAATCGAATATTTCATTTATCATATTGATATTTGTGTGATTTATTTGGTTTGATTAAAAATGTACCCTCATTTGTACCCGTAGTCCCTTTTGATATTGAAAGGGAATCACACTCGGGATCAGGCTGAGAGCACAGAAAGAAAGTGCTTGGCTATTATATCGTTAATTCTGTCAATCAGTTCCAGCCTTTTGAAAGTGATGTGTGCAGATCCCTTCTTAAAATATTTAATGATGAACATCTCGTCTTCATAGCGCTCTTTACCCTGAACGGACTGGATGTGACCATCCAGACGAATAGTGATGTTTTCCCGGTTGTCGGGGATCGGTTTGCCGCTGAGCAGATGCAACATTCTTTCCAGGTCAGCCAGGCGATCTGCCTGCATTCCACTGATAAGATGAAATCCCCACCGGTCCCATCTCACCAGATTGTTGATAATGATTTTACTTCCAAATTTACAGGGAGAGTTGGTTTTATAATTCCAGCTCAGTTCCCTGAAGACGTTAATCACTCCCCGCTTAAACACCTCATCCTTGTTCTGGTGCACTTGTTCAAATGTGCTCAGAATGTTCGCTTCACTGATTTCCGGAAAATTATCATATTCCAGTGACCTGTACCATGTATCACGTGCCTGTGCATCCATTAAGGAAAGCATCCCGGAACGCTGCATCAGGTTACGCCAGATTTCGCGGTCAAGATTCCGGGTAATGGCTTTCATTGCTGTTTCTGGTTTCTCCATCAGCCAGCAGCCACAGCGAAAATTCTGTTTCATCGCCCAGTCCGGGGCGGCTTTACCGCCAATACTTTCCGTCAGTGCTGAGATTTCTGTCAGTTGCCGGATAAGCGTGTCGATTTGCAGCAGTGTACTCTTTCGTACAGCCAGGATGTGTCTGATACTTGTGGAACAGATAACGGCTGTATGTCCGTTGACCGCGTTCGGGTGGGGGATTGTGATATATGACATTATGGGGTTTCCTTTCTGTTTATAAACGAAAACGCCAGCTCTGTTCAGGCTGGCGTCAGTGGAATGAAGTATGGTGAGTGAGACTCACGCGCTCAGGTGAATGAGTTGCAGGTGACGCAGGGTACGGACATCCTCCTTGGCCTGTTCGATACAGGGCAACAATGCTGCCGAATCCGTTTTATCCTCATTGTTGTCAAAGATAATCCCCGATTCGCAGTCGATATTGTCCTGCAGCCACGCAATGTCGTAAACGGTGGTGGAGTGCAGGTTGACTGCTGGTCAGGGTCGTCCACCACGCGGAGTGAATAACCGTATTCAGCGACCTTGTTAATCAGTTCAGTGAGCTCAACACCATCAATGTCAACGACAATTCGCCCTATATTCAGTGCCTGTACGTTAACGCTGTCTGCTTCCAATGTCAGGGCCAGTTTCATCATTTCGCCTCCGGATACTTACCCAGGGTAATGTTATTTACCGTTCTGTAATTGTCGCGGGTCATCAGGCCGGTCGCCCTGCGAGCCCGGAGGATATTGATGCTGTTTATTAACTGAGAGCGGGTACAGGTGCTGAATCCCGGCTGGTCGGTACGCACCAGCGCGTATTTTTCCACGAGAAAGTTCACCGCATCACACAGTGAAATGCCAGCCTCAATATGCTGCTCAATCACACGTTCATCGGCAAACGGTGTGTCATGCAGTGTGAGGCCGTAATGCTGGTCCAGCAGCCGGGTCAGCAGTATCTGCCAGATTTCAAGCGGAGACGGGCGTGAACTGGCCGCTTGCTTGGGTAATACAGGTAATGTTTTCATTTTAAGTTCTCAGTAATGGGGGAGATAAAGGTGAGATATTCGGGATTATGCTGTTGTTGCGGGAACTGCTGGTGTCGGATAAACAGCCATATAAACGTAGCCACAACTGCCGAGGGTGTCGGCTTCGCAGGTCAGCCCTTTTGCATACAGCGTGACGGTATGCTGATGACGGGGACTGAGTTCACCGCTGGTGAGCATTAATTCCAGTTGTTTCATCAGCAGCGGAAAGGCCTGGTCCGGATGGTATGCATCTGCGTCGCTGAAGCGGCCTCTGATACCGGCGCGGTCGGCAAGGTAATGCAACCGGTTACCCTCCTGCACCAGACAGGCCCCGAAACAGGGCGTCACGGTGCAGGGTAGTCCCCACCAGGGGCGGTCGTGATTGTTGTCGGGGAGTGTGTCTGACACGATAAAGTCCTCACAGAAAATCGGTTAAGAATGGTCCGGTAGTGGCGATAATTCTGCTCATCAGAATGCCCTGACTCAGTTCAGGGTGACACTCATCAGGCGGACATACGGGCCAAAACTGTCCTTACGGCGTT
>OJKL01000118.1_pt1 | contig 34374 bp, 28 predicted proteins | sample 1596581 | NCBI WGS metagenome assembly OJKL01 (sample SAMEA4350109, study PRJEB24818) | metagenome | biome: human; feature: gut; material: faeces | place: Denmark | collected 2013-09 | reverse complement strand
GCGATCTCGTTAAAACAGTGGGCAAAGCTTTCCCCCGGGACTCCCGTGCACCGGAGCGGTGGCCATCAGGGACCATTACCGTCAGGGTTTATGACGATCAGCCGTTTGACCGGCAAATTGTTATTCCGGCGGTGGCATTCAGTGGCGCTAAACATGAGCAAGATCATACTGATATCTACTCCTCATGCCGTCTGATAGTACGAAAAAACGGTGCTGAAATTTATAACCGAACGGCTCTGGATAATACGCTGATATATACGGGTGTTATTGATATGCCTGCAGGCAGTGGTGTAATGACACTGGAATTTTCTGTATCAGCATGGCTGGTAAATGGCTGGTATCCCACAGCAAGTATCAGCGATTTGCTGGTTGTGGTGATGAAGAAAGCCACTGCAGGCATCATGATTAGCTGAATTTTATAACCCAGATACGGGCGCCAGAAATGGCGCCTTTTTTATTTGTGGAGTGAATATGGCAGTACAGATTTCAGGTGTGCTGAAAGATGGTGCGGGAAAACCAATACAGAACTGCACTATTCAACTGAAGGCAAAGCGTAACAGCACCACGGTACTGGTGAACACGGTGGCCTCTGAAAATCCGGATGAAGCCGGGCGTTACAGCATGGATGTTGAGCATGGCCAGTACAGCGTCACCCTGCTGGTTGAAGGTTTTCCGCCTTCACATGCCGGAACCATTACCGTCTATGAAGGTTCCAGACCAGGTACGCTGAATGATTTTCTCGGTGCCATGACGGAAGATGATGTCATGCCGGAGGCATTGCGTCGTTTTGAGGCAATGGTGGAAGAAGCGGCACGCAACGCCGAAGCCGCCTCTCAGAGCGCAGCGGCGGCAAAGAAATCCGAAACTGCAGCGGCATCATCGAAGAACGCGGCGAAAACCTCAGAAACGAATGCAGCTAACAGCGCACAGGCGGCAGCGTCCTCGCAGACTGCATCGGCAAACTCCGCGACAGCAGCCAAAAAATCAGAAACCAACGCGAAAAACAGCGAGACAGCCGCAAAGACGAGCGAAACCAACGCAAAGTCCAGCCAGACGGCAGCGAAAACCAGCGAAACGAATGCCAAAGCCAGTGAAACTGCGGCGAAAAATAGCCAGAATGCAGCAGCCGAAAGCGAGAGCGCGGCAGCCGGTTCTGCGACTGCAGCAGCTGGATCAGCAACTGCTGCGGCTAACAGCCAGAAAGCAGCGAAGACGAGCGAAACTAACGCAAAGTCCAGCCAGACGGCAGCGAAGACCAGCGAAACAAATGCCAAAGCCAGCGAAACTGCGGCGAAAAGCAGTCAGGATGCAGCAGCCGAAAGCGAGAGTGCTGCAGCTGGTTCTGCAAGTGCGGCGGCTGCTTCTGCCACTGCATCAGCAAACAGTCAAAAAGCTGCAAAAACCAGTGAAACCAATGCAAAGACAAGCGAGACTGCAGCGGCGAACTCGGCGCAAGCATCGGCAGCAAGCCAGACAGCAGCTAAAGCAAGTGAGGATGCAGCCAGAGAGTATGCAAGCCAGGCAGCAGAGCCGTATAAATATGTCTTACAGCCACTGCCTGATGTGTGGATACCGTTTAACGATTCACTGGATATGCTTGCTGGCTTTTCGCCTGGTTATAAGCAAATAACCGTAGGTGATGATGTTATTAAAATGCCATCCGATAAGGTTGTTAGCTTCAAACGCGCATCAGGTGCAACATACATTAATAAATCAGGTGTATTAACCGTTGCTGAAGTTGACGAACCGCGATTTGAACGAGAAGGTTTGCTGATTGAAGGACAGAGAACAAACTATTTCAGAAATTCAAATACACCAGAAGCATGGAATAACACGGGTAGTGTGTCTGTTGAGTCGTTCGACAGTGATAAGGGGTTTAACTATGGAAGGATAACTGTTATTAATGAAAATCCGACAGCACAAGGATATCAGGCAATTGCTGTAAACACGAATGATGCTTACACCTGCCCGGCAGGTTCTTATACGACGATATCGTGTCTGACGAAAAGTGATAATTCCCGGTGTCGTGCAAGGTTCGGAAAAATGTCTGATAATGGTGCGTTTGTTTTTCATTCAGATGCAGTTCTGGATCCTGTTACGGGAAATGTTGTTCATGGAAATAATGTGACGGTGACGGCAGAAAGAGTCGGTGAATGGTGGTTGTTTACCGCCACTCTTTTTGCAGATGCGGAAATGATAATCAGCTCAAGATTTGAAATCCTGGCGATGCCTGGAATCAGTATTATCCCCAATGGCTCTACGTTAGATATTGCGATGCCTCAGGCGGAGATTGGGTCGTACAGGACGTCATTTATCATTACTGAAGGGGCTCCTGGCACTCGCTCCAGCGACATGGTGACAATACCTGTAAGAAACAATATTCACCGATTACCATTCAGTGCTCTTGTTGAAGTTAATAAAAACTGGGATATCCCTCCCAGCAAATCACCATTAATCTTTAATGTTAAAGATTATCAGGAAAATGGTCTGTTCACGCATGGATTCCGTGGTAATAATTTCTCTGATGCCGGTTCTCCTTTTATTTCTATGGGAGGGTGTAATAAATATGTGGCAACAACCCAGAGGAAAATCATTTCAGGCTTCCGTTGTGGCGCTGATGGAGATGTTCAGGCCGTATGTAATGGTGAATTATCTGTTGCGGCAAAAACAACATGGACTTCAATTGTTCCACGGGCAGTATTGCGAATTGGAGGGCAGGGCACTAATGGGGAGTATCATCTTTTTGGTCATATCCGTAATCTGCGTATCTGGCATAAAGAATTAACTGATGCGCAAATGGGGGAGAGTATTAAATGAAAGATTTAACACTCAAATTTGCAGACAGGGCCGACTTTTCGGCCTTTATGGAGAGTATTGGCTATTATGATGACGAGTCGATGCAGGATGATATTCTTATTGACGTGATAGGTAACGTGTACAAAGAAACCGGAGAACTGACTGAAGATGGCGAACCGGTATGTGTTAAGGAAGACGGATATTTTGTAAACGTGCGCATCATTAATGATGTAAAAAAATCGTCAATATTCGATAAATACGCGGTTGTTGTTGAGCATCAACTTCGTGGCTGGATGTGAGGGAGACAAATGGCTACATCGACAGTAATTCCAGGAGATATCACCACGCTAAAGGGAGATGTCAGTAAAACTAAGGAAGATATTTCCTCAATTAACGGAAAAGTATCAACGCTTCAGACTGATATGACCAGTGCAAAGCAGGATATCAGCACCAGATACACAAAAACTGAAGTTGATAATAAGCTGAAAAACAAACTGGAAGTGAACGATCTGGAAAGCGGTCGTTATGGTGGAGATTTTTACCCGTTGACTGGCCGTGAAGCGTTTTATATGTGGGGATTGGGCACGACTACAGCGGCGGCAAACCTTTATCTTAATCCTGACCCTGCAATTTCGTCTGTACTGCGGTCAACATCGTCTATTCGCTATAAACATTCAGTAGAGACGATAGATTCAGAGCACGCCGATCTCATTTTCAGGATGCGCCCTGTGTGGTACAGGTCGCAATGCGAAAATGACAGGCGTGACTGGGGATTCTACGGATTGATTGCCGAGGAAGTAGGAGAAATTGCCCCTCAGTTTGTACACTGGCGACCAGCTAACGAAGATGATGCTCCTGAAGCTATTTCCAGCAATGGCCTTGTTGCCGAAGGTGTAATGTACGAACGTCTGGTTGTTCCACTGATTCACCATATCCAGAAGCTGACTGAAAGAGTTGATGAACTTGAGTCAGAATTAAAGTTGTTATCCGTTTCCCGAAGCGATATCGGATAAAGGAGGAGTAATGGATATAACACCTTTCCTTCATGCGCTTTGTGCTGTGGCTGCGCAGCTACTGATTGGTCTTTTTACCGGGAACTGGGCTTACGGGGCGATAGCCGGTTGTACGTTCTTCATTGCGCGTGAACACACCCAGGCAGAATATCGCTGGATCGAAATGTTCGGGCATGGCAAGCGAATGAATATGCCGTGGTGGGGCGGTTTTGATACACGTGCATGGGATGTGGCAAGCCTGATGGATTTTGCTGTGCCGGTGGTGGCGTGTCTGCTGGTCTGGCTGTTGGTTAATCGTGGGTGAAAAAAGGTGAGCTGTATATGCAACGGAGGAAGAAAACTCGTTGCTGGAAGCCTGGAAAAAGTATCGGGTGCTGCTAAACCGTGTGGACACTTCCGTAGCACCAGATATCGAGTGGCTTATTCAACCATAATAAACAGTATGTATATCATAGGTTATTAATTGTGAGTTTTTTCGGTGTGTTATTTGTTTGTTTGATGTTATGCTTTTGCGCCCCAAAAGGTTGTTTAGATGTATTTTATCAATTGATTTTCAATGTCGTTTAATAAAGAAAAATTAAGCAAGCTGGATGTTGGTTTTTTGTTAATTGAATGGTTCTAATAATGTTTTTTTACTGTTGTTGAATGTGACTTGATAAGAAATGCAAGTAAAAATGATACTCTTTTTATTTTAAATTCAAACGGTTGACATATATATAGCAAGAGGTTTCAGGTGCGTTGTAGTGAGTTTATGTTAATAAAAAGTATAGTAAGCGTTGAAAAATGTAACTTTGAAATACGTTAGAATAAAAAACAATATACATATAATAATTTAATCTTAAATGAAATTTATTAAAATTTGCAAACTATAATTTTGTGTATAAAAATATAAATGCACATCATCCTGATTATGATTGTGTATTTAATTGGTTGTTATTTGACTGCTATCAACTTGTTTTAATTTTATGATAGGTGCAAGATGGATTATGTTTGCTCCGTAGTTTTCATCTGTCAATCATTTGATTTAATTATAAACAGGAGAGTTATCTCGTTCAAAAAAAATTCATTGTTTATTGTAAGCGACAAAATTAGAAGGGAGTTACCAGTACGCCCCTCTAAACTAAGAATTGTTGATATAGATAAGAAAACATGTTTATCCTTTTTTATCGACGTGAATAATGAGCTGCCTGGCAAATTTACTCTTGATAAGAATGGCTATATTGCTGAAGAGGAACCTCCATTATCGCTTGTTTTTTCTCTGTTTGAAGGGATTAAAATAGCAGACTCACACTCCCTTTGGTTAAAAGAAAGACTATGTATATCCTTACTTGCCATGTTCAAAAAACGCGAAAGTGTAAATTCATTTATACTAACAAATATAAATACATTTACCTGTAAAATTACTGGAATAATCAGTTTTAATATTGAGCGGCAATGGCATTTAAAAGATATTGCGGAATTGATTTATACGAGTGAAAGTTTAATAAAAAAAAGATTAAGGGATGAAGGAACGTCATTTACTGAAATATTGAGAGATACTAGGATGAGGTATGCAAAAAAACTCATAACTTCAAACTCTTATTCTATCAATGTCGTAGCCCAGAAATGTGGCTATAACAGTACTTCATATTTCATATGTGCATTTAAAGATTATTATGGTGTCACGCCATCTCATTATTTTGAGAAAATAATCGGCGTCACAGATGGAATAAACAAAACAATTGACTGATAATGTTTATTACAAGTTGTCTACATGTTAATTATAATATTATACAGCGTTTTTTTGATGTGATATTCTGGAACCATTAATTTGTAATTGGGTTGCTGTCGCCTATTTTATACATGCTATAATTGATGGTTTTCTATGTGATTTAGTTAATAACCTTCTGGGTTTATTTTAAGGGTTAATTGTTACATTGAAATGGCTAGTTATTCCCCGGGGCGATTTTCACCTCGGGGAAATTTTAGTTGGCGTTCTTAAAATGTGTACTTAAGACCAGCAGTAGTGATGAAGTTATAGTTTTCTATACCTGCTCCATTTTTGCTGTAGTCTGAAGTGTTATTATTGTGATCATAAAGTGAAGTATTACCTTTTTTATTCGTAACCCGATTCCATGCGCCTTCAACATAAACTTTTGCGTTAGGTGTGACGTAATAACCTGCATTGACTGCAACAGAATAGTAATTTTGGTCTTTGACCTTACTGCGATAAGTGATTCTTTTTCCCGGGTCATAGTGTTCATCGTTATCAGATGATTCCACCCAGCCGCTGTATTTAAATGTGCCACCGAGTTCAAAATCTTCATAACGATAACTTCCAGTCAAGCCAATGTAGGGCATTTTAAAACGTTGTTTGTAGCCGATTGCTCTTTCTCCATTCGGGAAGGAGCCGATATCATCTCTGAATCCCTCCTCAGAACTGTAGATATAGGAACCACCTCTGGCTGTAAAGCTATAACGGCTTTCCTGATATCCGGCCATGAGTCCCAGGCGGTAATTGGGTTCGTTGAGGAGCCAGCCTTTGATATTCAGATCAAATTCGTTGGCATAATTGAGTTGTGTATCAGGGTGTCTACTTTCATCCGTCCAGGTTCCGGGGTTACTGGAATCCATCCAGTCCTGATCGACCATATTGCCACCTCGGCTGCCGAGAGTTGTCCAGCCAGCAGCCCCGATAGATATCTGGGGCATCAAATCCCAATTAATTGCACCTTTAATAATTGCAGCGTTATTGAATTTCCAGTCGAGTTGACTGACTTTTCGGCCTCCTTCTTCGGCTAGATAAACACGCTCTTTTGTTTTTCCGCTCAGAGTTCCAAGACTAATGTCCGCATTTATGTTGTCAGGAGTAAACGATAAAGTCTCGGTAGAAGCAAAAGAGCTGATCGCAATAGGGGTTGTCAGGACTATTCCCAGAAGTTTCGCCCGCATAAAAGTTCTCCATTCAATCGTTTTAATGATTGAATATGTATTTTTTATATCTAACTTAATGAGTCAATTACATATTGCTCCACTGTTTATATTTTGTTTAGTATTGAATGATTATCACAATGCGCTATCTGTTTTTGGTTTAATTATCTGTTATTGTTTCATATTGCGGTTTTACTGTGTGGTTTTTTTATGCTTTTGTGGTGCTTTTATCTATTTAAGTGCCATGCCTTTAGAGGCATATAAGCGAAAATAGCATGAGGTTTATCCTCAATTACTATGTTTTTTAGTACAAAAAAGAGGGACAAAACTGAGACACATAAGGCCTCGCAATGGCTTGCAAGGCTTTACATGTTTTGAGGTAGTGGGACGTGTGAGCGCAGAGATGGCGCGGTAAGTTGTTGACTTAAAATGTCGTTCTAGGAACTTCTAAGTCGTGGGCCGCAGGTTCGAATCCTGCAGGGCGCGCCATTTCTTCTTCATTTATGCCCGTCTTATCCGTTTCCGCTTTGCCCTTCACCACATCACTTTTTGTCGCTGTTTGGCGAGATAATTCAACGGTGTCAGGCCGTAAAACGCCTTAAAAACAGAGATAAAGTACGACGTGCTGCTATAGCCACATAATTGCGCCACCTGAGTGATATTTTTGTTATCCATCAATAACATCTGTACGGCGTAACGCATACGACACTCTGTGACAATCTGGCTATAGCTGGTATTTTCGTTTTTTAATTTCTTTTTGAGCAGGCTGGGGCTTAAACATAGCGAACTGGCGACAATTCGCAGATTCCAGTAGTGCTGAATATCGCTTTGAATAATGCGGCAGACGCTGTCGCGGACGCTGCTGCGTAAGATATACATCAGTAGGGCAATAAACCGCGATTGCTCAAGAAAGTTAGACAATACGGTAAAAAGCAATGCGCGCGTCAACTCCGCTTCGCAGGGTTTGCTGGGTTGCTGCTTGCTGTGGTTGGCGGCTAGCCGGAACACTTCCGGTGTACGGCTATGACAAGCGATAACCGGGGTAGCCAGCCGCGACCAGGGCTTTACACAGGTTAAGTTCTTATTTAAAAACAACAGATAATCGTTGATGATGTTACGGTTGATGTGGGTGATTAATACGTGATTTAACGTTGAGAGTTCAATGACGTTATTGTTGCACGCGAAGGCGGCCAGGTAGTTTTTCGGAAGGGTAAACGTAGCATGGTTATTGACGCTTACCTCTACCTCTTTTTCGGTCAGGATCACCACGCAAGGTTTACTGCTGCTCAATTGCATTTCGCACTCCTCAGATATCAGAAACTCCGCTCAAAGGATCTATGCTTCCTGCATGAGTGATCGGCCCGTTCGCCGATAACGATCTTCTTTCTTTAGCACGCTTTTTAGCAATTAATCTTGATGGAATTCTGACGAGAGCGAAAGAGGTAAGCCAGGTCGTACCCGACTTACCTGGAGGAGATTTAATACTCGAGAATGCCGTGCGCGACGGGCAAATAGCGCAGAGAGAAATAGAGAGTGTCTTTACCGCAAGAGGAACGTTTCGCTAACAGCGAGGCAATTTCTGCGTCCGGTTTCGGTTTCGCTGTAAAGGTTTTGCCTTTGCCGGCGACAAACAGTTCATAAACAATGCCGCTTGCTGGGGCGGAGCTTTGGCAATCGGCGCTGGCCTGTAGATAACGTTCACGCTGTTCAGCGGTAAGTTTATCCACGCCGCTGCCATCCTGTACCCAGACATTAACGCCGGTTGCTTTAACGTGTTCCAGCAGTTGGCGATAGCCATCGGGCGACATGTTTCCGGCGAAAAAACTACTGATATAAACCGGTTTTGCTGAAACATCGCTAATCAGCCGCTGCTCGTTGTTTAACCATGTTAGCAAAGGCTGACGGGCGGCTTCGCTGCGCCAGTTCAGGTCGTCAATTTCCGCGCTGATGTACCAGCCATCCGGCGTTACGCCAGGCGCGGCGCTCCATAATCTGGCTTGCTGGAGATCGGCAGCCAGCAGGCGATTAAGATAGCTTTCCAGCGCTGCGGACGACTGTTTCTGGTGCATAAAAAATTCCGGATCGGCGTTCAGCCCGACAATCAGCTTCAGGCCAGCCTGTTGCGCAGCTGCGGCCCGCTTAAACAATAACGCGCGCTGTTCTGGCTGGGTGAATGCATCGCCGTAACGGGTCCATTGCAAAACCAGGGTATCGAAGCCTTGCAAACGTAACTGACTCATCAGCCCCTGCCACTGGGTATCGGTAACCTGACTATCACGGTTTTGTGGTTGCCAGATAATACCTTTCATCGCAAAGGAAAAAGGGCTGACCAAAAGCAGTGTCAGCAATACGAAAATGAACTTACGCATTTACCAGTGCACTCCAATGGTGAGAAACGCGTTGTTGCGCTCTCCGTTACGTTGATTAATCGCCTTAAAGGTATGTTGATACTCGACGCCGAGACTGACTTTGTGCGGCCAGGCGTCGTAGTGCGTCTCGCCGGTCCAGATATTCCAGCGGACCCCGACACCGCCAAGCTGCGCGCCCTGAGTGCCTTTATCACGATAGCCGTTGTCCTGAACGTGAGCGTAAGGCTCAATAGTCTGTCCGTTAGCTACCTTCTGATGCCAGCTGACGCGATAATCTGCCGTCCACGCCTGAATATCCTGGCGGATATATTGCGCCGCATCGAGGTACAGGTTTTGGGCAAACCAGCCTGAACCGTTCGGGTGCCATTCGTCGCTGTATTTGCCGCCATTAAAGAATGAGGCGCTGGCGCGCAGCATGGTATCGGATGCGCCATTTTGCCCGTTCAGCGGCAACTGCTGTTCGACGGCGAGGAAAAAGATCTGATCGCGCAGCGGCTTCCAGCGTAGACCGGTGCCGGACATCGGATTTTTCACCGGCATCATCACCCCGTTTTCTCCGGTATCGGCAAAGACGCGGCTATAAACTGAGAGCAGGTCGCCTTCCAGCAGCATATTGCGTCCGATGCGGTACTCGGCTTCCAGTTGCCCGTAGCTACGATAGCTTTTCCCTGGCGCTGCGCCGCCGACATTATTGTTAGCGGTGCTCATTGCCCCGGAACGCAAGCCGATAGAAGAATCGAAACTGAACGTCCAGCGGCGACCGACCTCCTCATGCAGACGGCGGAAATTGAAGCGTTGCTGATTTTGCTCTGGGGTGAGTGGGTTTATCAGCGCCTGATTATCAATGTCATCAATCACCAGGCGGGCGTAGTGCTGCGTCGCAGGCATGTCATCCAGACGCTGGTTCACATAGGCCAGTTGTCGGATCAGTGCCGGATCGTCCGGTAGCCCTTTATGCGCCTGTTCGAGCATTTCCCGCGACTGTGCGATATCACCGCTATCCCACAAGGCGTAACCAAGCGCTGCCTGGATGTTGCTATTATTCGGTTCCAGTTCCAGCGCGGCGCGCAAATCACTCACCGCCGCCGGGACATTATGACGTTGGCGATAAATTGTCGCCCGCGCAACGTAAGCGTTGGCAGAAGGCGCAATATTGATTGAGCGCGTGAGATCGCTCAGTGCGAGTTCCGGCTGACCAGGAATGTAACGTTGCGCATGCAGCCACCAGTAGAGGGCATTGTTTCCCAGTCCACGTTGTTCTGCCTGTTGTAGCCAGCGATCGCGAGCTGCACCATTTCCTGCCGCCTGGGCGGTATTGGCAGCAGCAAGCAGATCCTCATTGCTCATGTCGTGAAGACTGATTTTCTGCCAGGCCGCCAGTGCGGTGGCGTAGTCCTCAACCTGATACGCCTGATAGGCTACCGCACGATGTTGCCAGGCGTTCGGTTGTCGTTGTTCGGCCTGAAGCCATGCATACAAGGCCACACCGGGTAGCGTGTCCCGATAACACTTTGCCAGACGGTTCCAGGCGGCGGCATCGTAGGAAGGCGACATATCGAGCAAGCGAACTATTGCCGGGCAATTATCTGCAATACCCGGCAACTGGCTTTGCCACTGACGTTGCGCCGCCAGCGGCAAGGGTTTTGATAAAATCGCCACCTTCGCTGGAGTTGCCAGGTAAGGATGACTTTCCAGCAGAGACGCCAGTCGCGCCATTAAAGTCTGGCTGACACGCGCATCGCCCTGGAAAGGATAGCGTTGCAGCAATAAATCGGCAGCTTCGCGTGACTGCTCGTTCTGCATCAGTTGCCAGGTCAGTTGATCCAGGCGGGTAAGATTTGCCGGTTCTTGCTGATACAGCAATCGTGCCAGACGCAGAGATTCAGCCTTGTTACGGGTCGCCACGCTGACAGCATAACGCTCCTCAAGCATTTCATTGGCGGGGAGGGTGGCGAGCAGTTTTTGCGCTGCGTCGTACTGACCTTCTTTTAACAGCACCGGTAGCGTCGCGCCAACAACATACTGGCGGTTATCGGCAAACTGCACCGTATAATTCGCCAATGCCTGAACGGGGTTGGCGCTGTATTTAGATAACAGATAGAGCCAACTTTTCTCTTGTGCGTCCGTGGTAAACAGCGGCTTATTTTCAATGAGATAATGCTGGAGGCGTGCTTTTTCGCCACGATAAGCCAGCGCGGTCGCGTAAGTAATATATGACTGAGGATCGGTGAAGATCCCCTGTGATTGCAGTGCCAGGATCCGATCGCCCAGCTGCCCGGCAAGAAGCACGTCAAACCACTGACGGCGTTCTGCCGCGCTTAATGTGTTCTGCTGGCGTGCTTCATTGTATAGCGTATCTGCCTGGGACCATTGTTTCAGGTAGATTGCCCGTTGCAGCAGATCGGTTCGCAGCGTTTTTCCTTCCGGCGATGCAGCAAACGTCGCATCGTTCAGTTGCGCTCTGGCGACAGGTAACTGTGCCAGCCGCAGGGCATTCTGCCCGACTTCACTGCGACAACGCAGGGTCGGCGCAGCATCGCACGCTTTTTGCTGGGCAAGCAGTTCTTCAACAGTCGTAACGCTTTTCACTTCAACTGGAATAGCCGCCAGACTGCGCTCAAGTCGGGCATCTCCTGGGTGACGTTTCAGTTGATCCTCCAGCAACAGCCGCGCCCGGTCATCATGACCAAAATGGCGATAGGCTTCCGCAAGGTATAAAGTCAGCGGAATATTATCCGGCACCTGCTGGTGTATATATTCAAATTCGCGGATGGCGGTTGCTTCGTCGTTATTTTTCTGTGCCTTCAGCGCCTTATCGAGACGGGGATAAATAACAAAATGGCGATAATCGCTCAGCCCCAGCTCTTCTGCGCTGGTGCCGATATTGTCTGCGAGTGCGCTGGTACTCAATAAAGACGTCAGCAGTAAACCAGACCATCCGATGACGCGATTAAGGTTATTCTCCTTCATTTTCGGACTCCAGTTGCGCAACCTGTTCTGTGTTTAAACCTGCTTTGAGTAATAGTGATTGCATCGAAACTTGTAATTCGCGTTGAATTGTCAGGACGCGATCCAACGTTTCCTGGCTGATAACGCCTTCGGTGACCAAAAACTTGCCGAGCGGCAGAGAACTGCGTTCATGGCGCAATAACAACACGTTAATTGCTGAACGATTAATATGACCGAGCGTGGTCAGTATTTCGGCGAACAGGAACTGATGCGGCACATATTGCCGCCAGATTTCACCGGTCTGCTGTTCCGTGAGCCACTGATGCTGAACCGCATTGTACAACATTGCCCGCGGATCGTGACCGCGTCGGCGTGCATACCAGTGACGTAACCCCGTGACAATTTGTCCCCGCAGAACAATGACGTAACGCACTTTGCGTCCGACTTTACGCGTCAGGGCCGCCAGCGAAACAGGGTCAATACCATCTTCACTGCCGACAATTAACTCATCATTTTCCAGACGCAGCGGCAGTACTGCATAATGCAGCGCCACGGAGGCCGGCATTTCGGCAATGAGCGAGGAAGGGATCTGCCAGGCATCGATGGATTCCCACGCCACGCCGTTTTGCTCTGCCAGCGCCTGTGCCAGCTGCTCGGCGCTAATCAGCCCCTGCATCAGCATTGAACCGCCCAGGCGTAGACCTTCGACGCGATTACGCAGTGCTGTATCGAGTTGTTCTTCAGTGATGACCTGATTTTCCAGCAGAATTTGACCTAACGGGCGCAACGAGCGGGTATCGCCAGTGACGCTGGGGAAGTCATGCGTTGTTTTATCCCACGCGACGCGACGTGGATCGCCGTGTTGAAGTACCTGTTTTAGCGCGCGCCAGTTGGCCATAAAGTTAATCAGGTTGCCCCAGAAAAGACGCAGGACAGATAGCAGCCCCTGCGTCAGACCGTAGTAGCCAGTGACGAAAATCACCCGCTGCACGATGCGGTTAACCATCAAGCCAAAGTTTAGCCACAGCAGGGTCATTAACCATGCGCTGCCGCTAAAAATAGAAAGGAAATGCCAGGCATCGGGCCACAAACTTTCATACGCCAGCAACAGCAAAAGCTGGAGCATCACCAGCATCGCGAGGAAGCTGACAAAGTTACTGATTGCCCCTTTGCGGTCGCGCCAGAGAAAGTAGTTCAGCGTCAGGCTGGAGGTCCATTTGTGGGTTTTAAAGCCCTGGAAAACAATGCCGATGATCCAGCGAGATTTTTGTCGAACTGCAGTCGAAAAGGTATCGGGGAAATATTCGCGCACGCAGATCATGTTTGACGTCCGTGCGTGTTGTAAAAATTTACGCTGCTCGCGTTCTTTGGCTTCGTCCACCACCGGAAAACGGACAAAAATTTCCGTCATACCTTTCTCTTTCAGGCGGAAACCAATGTCGTAATCTTCAGTCAGACTCTGCACGTCGAAAGCAATACCGTCACCGTCAGCTAACAGAGCGGTCACGGCGCGGCGGCTGAAACAGGTGCCGACGCCTGCGCTGGGCACTTGTCCGGCGAGGGCTTCACGCACCGGAACATCTTTGCCATGCAGCTCTGAAAACTCATCAATGTAAGTCATGCTGGTGAAGTGCGTCCATTCGCGTTCGAACGGATACACCGGGATCTAAATCAGATCTTTACGCTCGACCAGATAGTTGAACAGACGCAATTCCATCGGTGAAATCACATCTTCGGCGTCATGCAGAATAAAACCAGCAAAAGCGAAATTGGCGCTACGCTCAAATTGGGTGATGGCGTCCAGCACGTTGTTCAGACAGTCGGCTTTGCTGGTGGGGCCAGGACGCGCGCAGACTACCTTATGCACATTCGGGAAGCGAGCGCACACTTCGTCAACATCACGCTGAGTATCGGGGTCGTTGGGGTAGGTGCCAACAAAGATATGATAGTTTTCGTAGTCGAGCGTGGTCGCCGCCAACTCGGCCATATTGCCGATGACGCCCGTTTCATTCCATGCCGGAACCATAATCGCTAACGGTTTTTCATCTGGTTTATACAGTTCGCGGTAACTCATTCGCGGGTAGCGGCGATAAACACTCAACTTGCGTTTAATGCGGCGTACCCAGTAGACGACATCAATAAAAAAATCGTCCAGCCCGCTGATGAACATGATGACCGCTAACGTTATCGCGATTACTTTTAAGCCGTAGAGCCAGGTAGCAAAAACATCAAGAAGCCAGTCCACACAAAAACCTTACATTAACGCTGGTTATGTTTAGGGTGGCGTATATTAAGGTTTTTTATGAATTGTGACAGCTTTTTACCATTAATAGGTATGACTATTGCGGCACGTTATTTTTACACTGGTTATAAAAGTTGCCGTTTGCGTAGAATGTAGACAAAAGCATGGTGTCCTGGGACGGGGAGGTTAACGTCATAGTGAAAAGGAGCGGTGGCACCGAGCAGGTCATCATGTAGTGGAAGTGCCTGGAGGAGGTGAGCAGGCAGGGCAAGATTACGAAAGCCCGTTCCCCGCAAGGACTGACGCCAGATAGTTTCTCTCCATGGCTGCTTTTTGCATCTTACGTCTTAACCCTGCCTTGAATACCTTATCATTAGTCAAAATATTAATAGCGATGTGCCGTATCCCTGAAAATAATTCTGCTGCATTTCCTCTTCTTATTTTGCAGTCGTCTTCATTCATTACCACGTCCAGACGCCAGTGCAGCTTATTCTCCACGTGCCAGTGGTTTCGGATTGCTGTGGCGAACTTCTCTGCGGTTAAATCAACAGAACTGATATAATATCTGACCGTCATTTCTGGCTCTTTCTTTTGTTCTGCTATTATGGACCGAAAGGAGACTGCCACGCATAATTTCTTTAGCCCTTTCCATTCAAACGTGAAATCAATAAGTTCATCAGGGACATCGCAAACAATATGAAGACGGATTTCTTCTCTGCCGTGACTCTTTTCACTCATTGCGTAACTGTCATGCTCTGGATTATTTAATTCTTTCAGCGGAAATTTTTCCTCAAAGGCTTTATTTAGCCGCCCCTGGTTTCCTTTTACCGCGAATAAATAATCACATCCCTGTTTTTGTATCTTCTCTGCAATATCTTTCTGGCAACCCATCGCATCGGTTGTGATGATTTTTCCTTTAATATCCAGCATGTTAATAAGTTCAGGGATAGCTGTAATCTCATTAGATTTCTTATCCGTCTTGATCTGTCCGATGACCAGACTGTGCATTGTTGAGAACGCACTAATGACATGAATCGCTCCCCTGCGGTGACTCTTGTCAGAAGAGTGCCGGAGCGTTTTTCCATCAATTGCAATGACGTCTTTATCATCTGAAGAATGACAATCACGCATCAAGTTAATAAAGCACTCGTGAAATTTTGCAGGACTGATACAGGATACAACTCTGGCAATGGTATCGTGAACAGGAATGCCATTTTCAAAATCACCATATTGCTTCAAAAAATCGAGATGTGTTTCCCCAAAATCCTCTATATTTTCCCAACCTTCTGCACCAGAAATAACGACACAAATAGTCAACAGTAGAATATCCGATAATTTATGTTCCACTTTCCAGGGTTGTCTGTAATCGGGGATAATAGAAATATGTTCCATCAATTTTTTAAGTTCCATTTTGTTCTCCTTAATTATGTAAGAAGTATTTGATCATGTATAAGCAATAAAAAACAGCTTCAGGTAATAAGGAATATCTCAATTTTTAAACATAAAATGCGAATTATTTAGTACAAAAAGTGAACTTCTGATGATCTTTTCCTGGTTAATATCCAGGCATCATGTTACGTGACATGGTGTAGCTATTGAAAAACTACGTTAGCGGATATTTGTTTGCCTCCTTTTTTTTACCCAGCATACCCCATCCCAACAATTTGAATTAAATGTCGTAAAATTGATAACTTCTTTACCTTTTGAAAAATATGTTATTGGGCAAAACTCATCTCCACTTAATGGTTTAAAGCTGGTTATTATGTCACAATTTAATTGTTGTGATAGTGATTGAGCGATGAAATCAGTTAGAGATGGAAGATACTTGCTTTCAATCGATGTTGTTGATGTGCCGAAATCAACTTCATAAGAAAAATCAATCTTCGCTAGTAATTCAATATATTCTGCATCTTTGTCAATAAAAGATGTGTCATAAGTAATGTTTTTTTATACTCATTTACATCAAAGTAGTCATATTTTAATATCGAAAAGTCAATGTCTAGAGCATTTACAAACTTATAAATACTATCGGTTAGTTTACTTTTATCTTTATACTCTATGAGTATACTTGATTTGGTGATCATATTTTTAAAATCTCCAAAAAGGTTCTAAAACGGATTGATCAATCACTTCAACTCGAGCTGTTGAATTATTAGGTTTGAAGTTTCCAAAGAATTCATGAAATTCCTCAAGTGTATTTTTGGAATTGGAACTTCTAATTACCAGGACGATACCATTATCTCCCACCAGGCCAACTCCCTTGTTAACATTTTTTACCTCATGATATACCTCATATAATGTAGCATTATTTCTAAGATAAAAATTACGAAGTTCATTGTTAAAAGATGGGTATTGTCCCGTTCTACATATTGGATTAATCTTTTTTTATTTCTTTTTGTAATAAGGCCAATGCACACTCGCCAGCAATAATTTCATCAAATAAGTATTCCAATGTTCCTCTTAACACTAAAGCACGACAATCATTTTCCGTAGTGCGTTTAATAAATAACTCTTTTTCAATATATAACTCTTGCATAACTTCAGAATTTGAAGATAGTAATTGGCAGCGGCATGGGAACTCAAGATGTTCATTGTATAAAACGCTAAAAACTATGTTTCCCGCAATAATAAATATATCTTTTATCGGCAGAATTATATTCATCACAACCCCTTGTCTTTCAATATTTTGAGTATTGCTACATCCTCATCAGATAACCCAAGCATTTTTTTGTGTCTTATCATGAAATCCTTAACGTGCGTTTCTGCACTCCCTAGTCCATAACGTCCTAATTTTTCAGCTATTCCTAGTTTCTCTTGTGTACCATGTAAAAACTCTTCAAGAATAGCGGCTTTACTCGGATTTGAACGAACAATAATCGTCATGTCTAATACCGAAGCTTCGGCTCCAAAATGTTCAAGCATTCTGAATTCATCTGAGCCTGGTAATGCTATTATTAAATGTCTTTTCCGCGATATAGCCGCCAGAAGTTCTGGGGCTGCCTTCTCAACCCCATGAGATCACTGGAGCTATTCATCATTTTAGATAATGAAGCTCCTTTATTTAATCCTAAGGGATCTATCCATCTTAAAGGATTCGGCACATACCGGTAAGTCTGCTCCCCTCCCTGCAACCCCAGTGGATCACTCACCAGGTACATCCCGCTCTCCGGCTCGTAATACCGGAACCGGTTATAGCACAGCCCCGATTCCGCATCCCGCCACTGCCCCGCATACAGCAGGCCGGGGTCGGCTTCCGGGTCCAGTTCCCCGCGCGGGTCCGGGTAGCCGGTGTCTGCGGGCAGGCTGAGTGCCAGCCCCCACAGGCTGGTCTGCCCCGGTCGCCAGACGGTTTTACCTTCACTGTTAAAGAGCATCAGCGGACGGCCCGTCAGGTCGCTCACCGCATGATTCGTCCGCGTCACCCACTGCGGGGCCACGGACGGATGCGGCTGCCGTATCCATGTTCTTCTGCGCGTGGATGTAGACCTGTTCTCTCCCTGTCGCATCATCAAACTTCAGCTCATTAAATCCGCTGCCCATGTACGTTTTGGAGCGGATGGTCATCTGCGTCTTTGTTCCCGGCAGGCTGCCGGGGGTGCGGTTTTCCTGGTGGTAGGTGCGCCCCATAATGATCGGCTGGTCCGGATCGCCGTTGAGGAAGTCTACAATCACCTCCTGACCCACACGCGGTATCGCCAGGTGGCCAAAACCGGTGCCTGCCCACGCCTGTGCCACACGGATCCAGCACGAACTGTCTTGGTCTGCCGGGTTATAACGGTCCCAGTTGAACTTCACCCGCACGCGACCATGTTCGTCGCAGAAGATTTCCTCGCCTGCCGGTCCTGTCACGACAGCGCTCTGCGGGCCGTCGACCAGCGGTTTCAGCAACGGCTGTGGTCGCCATGTTCTGTCTGCCGGGATCACCGCAAAATGGTTCTCCAGCGCCGTCCCCGCTCCCTGCCGTCCTGGCACCGCCTGTGGCTGTTCGCCGTGCAGTTCACTTGCCACCACCTGCCATTCCCGGTTCAGGTTCGCCTGCGGATGCCCCGTCAGCACAATTCGCCGTCCCGGCCATATCTCCGGCGAGCGGCCCATTCCCCGCGCGGTTTCTGCGTTGTTTCGCCAGCCGTCCATCTGCCAGCGGGCAAAGTTCTGCCCGTGGGCGCTCTTGAAACGTCCGGGGTAGTCATACACTTCATACTGCGTGCGCTGGTAGTCCTGGTGCTGGCCTTCCTGTTCAAAACGTCCGGCCCATCCGGGGCGTTTAAAGGTGTAGTCTTTGGTCACCACGGAAGAAGGGCGGATTTGTGCGCTGTAGCGGAACTGGCTGATGCAGAGGGTGCTCACCTCGGTACGGGTGTTCGGGTTCCATGGGATTTCAAAAGATTCGGGCAGATGGCGGACTGTGTCGCACAGCACCAGGCTCTGGTCGGTACTTTTGTAAGCATGCTCCTCATAAAAGAAGATGCCTTCCTCCGCCGCCATCCGGCACAGAAAATCGTAATCAGTCTCACCGTACTGGACACAAAACTCACGGGAAGGATGCGGCTCGCTGAACAGCGGACTCCATTCGGTCACCCCGTTTTCCTGCAACATCGTGCCGAGGATGCTTTTGATGTCCTCGTTCTGGAAGATACGGAAGTTCTGGCGCAGACCGGCACGCCACAGCGGCGGGTGCACCTTCATGCTGTACAGCATCTGGTTTTTGTCGTTCTCCCCGAGTTCAAACCAGGTCACCACGCCTTTCACCCGGCGCTGTACTTCATCGCCCTGCCATATCGTCAGGTAGGCCATTTTGTCCAGCACCTGCGCAAATTCAAGGGAGAGAAACTGCTGGCTGACCAGGGAGAGATCGAGGGAAAAGAGCGAAGAGAGTGACTGGTTCAGATGAAAGGAAACCACCGCAAAAGCATCCGGCGGCAGGCCGTCCACTTCCAGTGTGAAACGTAATCCGGTTGACATAGCAACCTCCAGTAAAATGAATAATGATCCGTACCGTACAACTGCGGATAATGTGATAAGCGGGACGACTTCAGACGTTATTAGGGAAGGAACAGAAAATGCTATGGTTATGTGAGAATTTTGTTTAAATATTACTTTACAGAAACGGGTGTCTGTTCAGTCAAAAAAATAATCACAAGCTCAACCTCTTGTTTCTTGGCGTTATTCAGGACAGGTACGCATATCACAACGAGTAACAAAAACGTAAAGTTAAACCAATATTCATAATATATTTTTATTCACAGCAATAAATAATCCAATTAACATTATTAAAATGAATGATTGCATAAGAAATATATGCTACCGCTCCACCCTGATAACATGATCTGCACATTGCACATCTTAACGTTGTTAAATACTGGCTCAATAGTGGATATTTTAAATTAGGAATTTATCAAATTCACTTGATAAATAGATTGAGTGAATAATATAACAATTAATGATGATTAATCGCGATTAAATTATTCATTGCTTTATATGATAGATGGCTTGTTTATAACGATGAAAATTTAGAAAGGGCATTGTGATCTACAATTGGAAGAAACACAGATTTAACTAAGTTTCATATACAAACATCTCGTGAAACTTTGAAAAATAAAAGCCTTCGATATTTCATATGTTTAATAAGTTTTTCTCTAATTTGTTGATCAACAATACCAGGAGGTGATGCACCACGCCCTGAATTTGAACTTAATAATCACTCTCTCTCCGGCAGCATAATCACAAACCTTGTCCCCCGCGCATCTGACGTTACTGCAACCGTGCCTTTATGCGCGACAACAATCGATTTCACTATCGCCAGCCCAATGCCGCTACCTTCGCCTTTTCGCTGGCGGGAAGGGTCAACGCGATAGAAACGGTCAAACAATCGCGGTAAGTGCTCGGGCGCAATGGGCGTACCGGGGTTTTCGACGGAAACTTGCACCTGATGATTGACCGTCTGGCAGCGCACTACAATAGCCTCACTGGGTGGCGTATAACGCAGGGCATTAGAAAGCAGGTTGCTTAACGCCCGACGCAGCATCAGCGGATCGCCCGCAACCTGACATTTGTCGCCAACAAATCGCAACTCCACGCCGCGATCTTCCGCTAACGCCTCGAAAAAATCGAACACTTTGCCGACTTCATCCGCCAGGTTGAGCATTTTCTTTTCGGGGATTAGCTGGTTGTTATCGGCCTGAGCGAGAAACAGCATATCGCTGACCATTTTCGCCATTCGCGTCAGCTCTTCGAGATTAGAGTAGAGCACATCTTCCAGCTCCTTCTGGCTGCGAGACTGGCTGAGGGCGATTTCCGTTTGCGTGATGAGATTGGTAATCGGCGTGCGAATTTCGTGAGCGATATCCGCTGAGAAATTGGACTGGCGGGTAAAGACATCCTCAATACGCTCGATCATATGGTTGAACGACAGTACCAGCTGTTCCAGCTCAATCGGCACGGTCTGCGGGTCGAGGCGAACGTCGAGATCTTTCGAGGTAATATTCTGGATTTGACGGCTGACGCTGCGGATCGGCGCGTGACCTTTATGTACCGCCAACAGTACGATAAAGACGATCAGGATGCTGATTACCGATGCGGTCATAATAAGTTTATTCATCAAATCATTTATGTAATGAAGATGAAAATCGATCGAAAGCGCGATGTAGAGCGTATAAATCGGTTTGCCGTCCACCAACGGGCCAACCGGCAAGTTAATCATCCGCCAGTTGCTGTGTTCCATATGCCCGTGACCGTGGCCTGGCATCATCATCGTCGGGCCGGAAAGGAGATACACCTCGCCACCCTGAGCGTCTTTATCGGGTATGGCGTCACGCGTAAACTCGCGGATATCCGGCGCACCGGGGGAGTGATACACCGTTTTACCCTGACTATCTGCCAGGGAAATCAACACATTGGAATAACCACTGACGATATCTTCCAGCGTCATTAAGCGTCGGGCTTGCGTTTCGTCAGGGTGATTTAGTACCCGTTCAAGGGTGGCGCTAATCTCTTTTAAATCATTAATATCCTGCTCGGCAAAATGAACTTTTACTGAGTGGATCATGATCCATGCAAAGGCGAAAAACGCCGCGATGGTGGCCAGGCTGATAAAAAAGGTCAGGCGGGTTGCCAGCGAAAACGGGCGCTGAAATGGCTTACTGACCATCCGGCACCTCAAGCATATAGCCCACGCCGCGCACGGTCTGAATCAGCTTCGGCTCAAAGTCGTTGTCGATTTTGCCGCGTAGCCGCTTCACCGCCACATCAATGGCGTTAGTGTCGCTGTCGAAATTCATGTCCCACACCTGCGAGGCGATAAGCGAGCGGGGCAGCACTTCGCCCTGATGGCGGAGAAAAAACTCCAGCAGAGTAAACTCTTTACTGGTCAGAGTGATGCGCGTGCCGCTGCGGGTGACTTTGCGGCTGACGAGATCGACCATCAGGTCGGCAACCTGAAACTGACTTTCGATAATTACCGCCGCCCCGCGCCGCAGGAGAGTGCGCACCCGCGCCAGCAGTTCAGCAAAAGCGAATGGTTTCATCAGGTAGTCATCTGCCCCCAACTCCAGCCCCTTGACGCGATGTTCAATGGTGCCAAGCGCGGTAAGCAACAGAATCGGCATCCCTTTATTGGCGGAGCGTAACATGCGCACGATATCCCAGCCGTTCACGTCCGGCAGCATAATATCGAGGATTATCAGATCATAATCACCGGTCATCGCCAGATGGTAGCCATTCAGCCCGTTGTCGGCCAAATCGACCACAAAACCGGCTTCGGTTAACCCTTTGGTCAAGTATTCTCCGGTTTTCTTTTCATCTTCGACAATCAACAGTTTCATTTTTCCTCCGCATGTTGCCCGGGCAATTCTAGAGTAGCGGGATCAGATGGCAATCGCTTATTGGCAAAATGACAATTTTGTCATTTTCCTGTCACCGGAAAATCAGAGCCTGGCGAGTAAAGTTGGCGGTATAAAATCACCAGAAATTATGAGCCTATGTCTCCTTGTAAACTTCTGCCATTTTGTGTGGCCCTTGCGCTAACCGGTTGTTCACTGGCACCGGATTATCAGCGTCCGGCAATGCCCGTGCCGCAGCAGTTCTCACTCAGCCAGAACGGCTTGGTTAACGCAGCAGATAACTACCAGAACGTGGGCTGGCGCACCTTTTTTGTTGATAATCAGGTAAAGACGCTGATTAGCGAGGCGCTGGTGAATAACCGGGATTTGCGCATGGCGACGCTGAAAGTGCAGGAAGCGCGGGCGCAATATCGTCTGACCGATGCCGACCGCTACCCACAGCTCAATGGCGAGGGCAGCGGCAGCTGGAGCGGTAATCTTAAAGGGAATACCGCCACGACACGGGAGTTTTCGACCGGCCTTAACGCCAGCTTTGATCTCGATTTTTTCGGTCGCTTAAAGAACATGAGCGAAGCCGAGCGCCAAAATTATTTAGCCACTGAGGAAGCCCAGCGCGCGGTGCATATTTTGCTGGTTTCTAATGTCGCGCAAAGTTATTTCAATCAGCAGCTAGCGTATGCGCAATTGCAAATAGCCGAAGAAACGCTGCGTAATTATCAGCAGTCATATGCGTTTGTCGAAAAACAACTGTTGACAGGTAGCAGTAATGTTCTGGCGCTGGAACAGGCTCGCGGGGTGATTGAAAGTACCCGCAGCGACATCGCTAAACGTCAGGGGGAACTGGCGCAGGCGAATAATGCATTGCAACTGTTATTGGGAAGCTACGGCAAGCTGCCGCAAGCGCAGACAGTAAACAGCGACAGCCTGCAAAGCGTTAAATTACCAGCGGGATTGTCGTCGCAAATCTTATTGCAGCGCCCGGATATTATGGAAGCTGAACACGCGTTAATGGCGGCTAATGCCAATATTGGCGCTGCGCGTGCGGCATTTTTCCCGTCTATCAGCCTGACCAGCGGAATATCAACCGCCAGCAGCGATCTGTCTTCATTATTTAACGCTAGCAGCGGGATGTGGAATTTTATTCCTAAAATTGAGATCCCCATTTTTAATGCCGGACGCAACCAAGCCAATCTGGATATCGCCGAAATTCGCCAGCAGCAGTCGGTAGTGAATTATGAACAGAAAATCCAGAACGCCTTTAAAGAAGTGGCAGATGCGCTGGCATTACGTCAAAGCCTGAACGATCAAATCAGCGCCCAGCAGCGTTATCTGGCGTCGCTGCAAATTACTTTGCAACGGGCGCGGGCATTATATCAGCACGGCGCAGTAAGTTATCTGGAAGTGCTGGATGCCGAGCGTTCTTTATTTGCAACCCGACAAACTTTACTTGATCTGAATTATGCCCGTCAGGTTAACGAAATTTCTTTGTATACCGCACTTGGTGGCGGTTGACAGCAATATACTCGTCATACTTCAAGTTGCATGTGCTGCGTCTGCGTTCGCTCACCCCAGTCACTTACTTATGTAAGCTCCTGGGGATTCACTCGCTTGTCGCCTTCCTGCAACTCGAATTATTTAGAGTATGACTTTTAACTCCAGGAGAGAATAAATGAAAAAAGCACTGCAAGTCGCAATGTTCAGTCTGTTTACCGTTATTGGCTTTAATGCCCAGGCTAACGAACATCATCATGAAACCATGAGCGAAGCACAACCACAGGTTATTAGTGCCACTGGCGAGGTAAAGGGTATTGATCTGGAAAGCAAAAAAATCACCATCCATCACGATCCGATTGCTGCTGTGAACTGGCCGGAGATGACCATGCGCTTTACCATCACCCCGCAGACGAAAATGAGTGAAATTAAAACCGGCGACAAAGTGGCGTTTAATTTTGTCCAGCAGGGCAACCTTTCTTTATTACAGGATATTAAAGTCAGCCAGTAACCCAGGTTTAATGAGATGAAAAAAATCGCGCTTATTATCGGCAGCATGATCGCGGGCGGTATTATTTCTGCGGCAGGTTTTACCTGGGTTGCAAAGGCGGAACCGCCTGCAGAAAAAACGTCGACCGCAGAACGTAAAATCTTATTCTGGTACGACCCAATGTATCCCAATACGCGGTTCGATAAACCAGGTAAATCGCCGTTTATGGATATGGATCTGGTGCCGAAATATGCCGATGAAGAGAGTTCTGCGTCTGGTGTGCGCATTGACCCGACTCAGACGCAGAATCTGGGGGTGAAAACGGCTACCGTCACGCGCGGACCGCTGACTTTTGCCCAGAGTTTCCCGGCGAATGTCAGTTACAACGAGTATCAGTATGCCATTGTGCAGGCTCGCGCTGCCGGGTTTATCGACAAGGTGTATCCGCTTACCGTGGGCGATAAAGTACAAAAGGGCACACCGCTTCTCGACCTGACCATTCCTGACTGGGTGGAAGCGCAGAGTGAGTATTTACTGCTGCGCGAAACCGGCGGTACGGCGACCCAGACTGAAGGCATTCTTGAGCGGCTGCGACTGGCGGGAATGCCGGAGGCGGATATTCGCCGCCTGATCGCCACGCAAAAAATCCAGACTCGCTTTACGCTCAAAGCGCCCATTGATGGCGTGATCACCGCGTTTGATCTGCGCGCGGGAATGAATATCGCCAAAGATAACGTGGTAGCGAAAATTCAGGGTATGGACCCGGTGTGGGTCACTGCTGCGATCCCGGAGTCTATCGCCTGGCTGGTGAAAGATGCCTCGCAGTTTACCCTCACCGTTCCGGCGCGACCGGATAAAACACTCACCATCCGCAAATGGACGCTGCTACCTGGCGTGGATGCCGCGACCCGCACGCTGCAGCTGCGTCTGGAAGTCGACAACGCCGACGAGGCGCTAAAACCGGGCATGAACGCCTGGTTGCAACTCAACACCGCCAGCGAACCGATGCTGCTCATTCCGTCACAAGCGCTGATTGATACCGGCAGCGAACAGCGGGTGATTACCGTTGATGCCGACGGGCGCTTTGTACCGAAACGCGTTGCTGTTTTCCAGGCATCGCAAGGCGTCACCGCATTACGCTCTGGTCTGGCGGAAGGTGAAAAGGTGGTTTCCAGCGGCCTGTTCCTGATTGATTCCGAAGCCAATATTTCTGGCGCACTGGAGCGGATGCGCTCTGAAAGTGCTACCCATGCGCATTGAGGGAATAACCAATGATTGAATGGATTATTCGTCGCTCGGTGGCGAACCGTTTTTTGGTGCTGATGGGCGCGTTGTTTCTGAGCATCTGGGGCACCTGGACCATCATTAATACGCCAGTGGATGCGCTGCCGGATCTCTCCGATGTGCAGGTTATTATTAAAACCAGCTATCCCGGTCAGGCACCACAAATCGTTGAAAATCAGGTGACTTATCCGCTAACCACCACCATGTTGTCGGTGCCTGGCGCGAAGACTGTGCGCGGTTTCTCACAGTTTGGCGACTCTTATGTGTATGTCATTTTCGAAGATGGCACCGATCCGTACTGGGCGCGTTCGCGGGTGCTGGAGTACCTCAACCAGGTACAGGGTAAGCTGCCTGCGGGAGTCAGCGCCGAGCTGGGGCCAGATGCCACGGGTGTTGGCTGGATCTATGAATATGCACTGGTGGATCGCAGCGGTAAGCACGATCTGGCCGATTTACGCTCATTACAGGACTGGTTTCTCAAATATGAGCTGAAAACCATCCCTGACGTTGCGGAAGTGGCGTCGGTGGGCGGTGTGGTGAAAGAGTATCAGGTGGTTATCGATCCCCAGCGCCTGGCGCAGTATGGCATCAGTCTCGCCGAAGTAAAAAGCGCGCTGGATGCTTCAAACCAGGAAGCGGGCGGTTCGTCGATCGAACTGGCGGAAGCGGAATATATGGTGCGCGCCAGCGGCTATCTGCAAACGCTCGACGACTTTAATCACATCGTTTTAAAAGCCAGTGAAAATGGCGTGCCCGTTTATCTGCGCGATGTTGCGAAGGTCCAGATTGGCCCGGAGATGCGCCGGGGCATTGCCGAACTAAACGGCGAAGGCGAAGTGGCGGGCGGGGTGGTGATCCTGCGATCCGGCAAAAACGCCCGAGAAGTGATCGCCGCCGTGAAGGACAAACTGGAAACGCTGAAAAGTAGTCTGCCGGAAGGCGTGGAGATAGTTACAACATACGATCGCAGCCAGCTCATTGACCGCGCCATCGACAACCTCAGCGGCAAGTTGCTGGAAGAGTTTATTGTGGTGGCGGTAGTCTGTGCGCTGTTTCTCTGGCATGTGCGCTCGGCGCTGGTGGCGATTATTTCGTTGCCGCTGGGGTTGTGTATTGCTTTTATTGTCATGCACTTCCAGGGACTGAATGCCAATATTATGTCGTTGGGTGGCATTGCGATTGCCGTCGGGGCGATGGTCGATGCTGCTATCGTCATGATCGAGAATGCGCATAAACGGCTGGAAGAGTGGCAGCACCAGCATCCTGACGCCACGCTGGATAATAAAACGCGCTGGCAGGTGATCACCGATGCGTCTGTTGAAGTGGGGCCGGCGCTATTTATCAGTCTGCTGATTATCACGTTGTCGTTTATCCCGATCTTCACCCTGGAAGGGCAGGAAGGGCGTCTGTTTGGCCCGTTGGCGTTCACCAAAACGTATGCGATGGCGGGTGCGGCGCTGCTGGCGATCGTAGTGATCCCGATCCTGATGGGCTACTGGATCCGTGGCAAAATTCCGCCGGAAAGCAGTAACCCGCTCAATCGCTTTTTGATTCGTGTTTATCATCCGCTGTTGCTGAAAGTACTGCACTGGCCGAAAACCACGCTGCTGGTGGCGGCGCTTTCGGTGCTGACGGTTCTCTGGCCGCTCAATAAAGTTGGCGGGGAATTTTTACCGCAGATCAATGAAGGCGACTTGTTGTATATGCCATCGACGCTGCCGGGGATTTCCGCAGCAGAGGCGGCGAGTATGCTGCAAAAAACCGACAAGCTAATTATGAGCGTACCTGAAGTGGCGCGGGTATTTGGCAAAACCGGGAAAGCGGAAACCGCCACCGATTCTGCTCCGCTGGAGATGGTAGAAACGACCATCCAGCTTAAGCCGCAGGAGCAGTGGCGGCCAGGCATGACGATGGACAAAATCATTGAGGAACTGGATAACACCGTGCGGCTGCCGGGGCTGGCGAATCTGTGGGTGCCGCCAATTCGTAACCGTATCGATATGCTCTCAACCGGCATTAAAAGCCCCATCGGCATTAAAGTTTCCGGCACTGTGCTGGCGGATATCGACGCGATGGCTGAGCAAATTGAAGAAGTAGCGCGAACGGTGCCAGGCGTAGCTTCTGCGCTTGCCGAGCGGCTGGAAGGTGGGCGCTATATCAACGTTGAGATTAACCGTGAAAAAGCCGCACGTTACGGTATGACGGTGGCGGATGTGCAGTTGTTTGTGACTTCTGCGGTGGGCGGGGCGATGGTTGGCGAAACGGTGGAAGGGATTGCCCGTTATCCAATTAATCTGCGTTATCCGCAAAGCTGGCGCGATAGTCCGCAGGCACTGCGCCAGCTGCCGATCCTGACGCCGATGAAGCAGCAAATCACCCTGGCAGACGTGGCCGACATTAAAGTCTCTACCGGACCGTCGATGCTGAAAACCGAGAATGCGCGCCCGACGAGCTGGATTTATATCGATGCCCGCGATCGTGACATGGTGTCGGTGGTTCACGATTTGCAAAAAGCGATAGCTGAAAAAGTGCAGTTAAAACCGGGCACCAGCGTGGCATTCTCCGGGCAGTTCGAGCTACTGGAGCGCGCCAACCATAAGCTTAAACTCATGGTGCCGATGACGTTGATGATTATCTTCGTGCTGTTGTATCTGGCGTTCCGTCGGGTGGGCGAAGCGTTGCTGATTATCAGCAGCGTACCGTTTGCGCTGGTGGGCGGCATCTGGTTGCTGTGGTGGATGGGCTTTCATCTTTCCGTGGCGACGGGCACTGGCTTTATCGCCCTCGCCGGGGTCGCCGCCGAATTTGGCGTGGTGATGCTGATGTATTTACGTCACGCCATAGAGGCCGTGCCGTCGTTGAATAATCCACAAACATTCAGCGAGCAGAAGCTGGATGAGGCGTTATATCACGGCGCGGTCCTGCGCGTGCGCCCGAAAGCGATGACGGTGGCGGTGATTATCGCCGGTCTGCTGCCGATTCTGTGGGGAACGGGGGCTGGTTCAGAGGTGATGAGCCGGATTGCCGCGCCGATGATTGGCGGCATGATCACCGCACCTTTGCTGTCGCTGTTTATTATCCCGGCGGCGTATAAGCTGATGTGGCTGCACCGACATCGGGTACGGAAATAAAAGCAGGATACCCCGTTTAACCGTGTGGATTGTGTCTTGCGACGATGGGCACTAAATGTTAAAAGGTGCCCCTCAACAAAAAAGACACACAGGGGAAAGGCGTGAAAAACGCGTCAACCGTATCGGAAGATACTGCGTCGAATCAAGAGCCGACGCTTCATCGCGGATTACATAACCGTCATATTCAACTGATTGCGTTGGGTGGCGCAATTGGTACTGGTCTGTTTCTTGGCATTGGCCCGGCGATTCAGATGGCGGGTCCGGCTGTATTGCTGGGCTACGGCGTCGCCGGGATCATCGCTTTCCTGATTATGCGCCAGCTTGGCGAAATGGTGGTTGAGGAGCCGGTATCCGGTTCATTTGCCCACTTTGCCTATAAATACTGGGGACCGTTTGCGGGCTTCCTCTCTGGCTGGAACTACTGGGTAATGTTCGTGCTGGTGGGAATGGCAGAGCTGACCGCTGCGGGCATCTATATGCAGTACTGGTTCCCGGATGTTCCAACGTGGATTTGGGCTGCCGCCTTCTTTATTATCATCAACGCCGTTAACCTGGTGAACGTGCGCTTATATGGCGAAACCGAGTTCTGGTTTGCGCTGATTAAAGTGCTGGCGATCATCGGTATGATCGGCTTTGGCCTGTGGCTGCTGTTTTCTGGTCACGGCGGCGAGAAAGCCAGTATCGACAACCTCTGGCGCTACGGTGGTTTCTTCGCCACCGGCTGGAATGGGCTGATTTTGTCGCTGGCGGTAATTATGTTCTCCTTCGGCGGTCTGGAGCTGATTGGGATTACTGCCGCTGAAGCGCGCGATCCGGAAAAAAGCATTCCAAAAGCGGTAAATCAGGTGGTGTATCGCATCCTGCTGTTTTACATCGGTTCACTGATGGTTTTACTGGCGCTCTATCCGTGGGTGGAAGTGAAATCCAACAGTAGCCCGTTTGTGATGATTTTCCATAATCTCGACAGCAACGTGGTAGCTTCTGCGCTGAACTTCGTCATTCTGGTAGCATCGCTGTCAGTGTATAACAGCGGGGTTTACTCTAACAGCCGCATGCTGTTTGGCCTTTCTGTGCAGGGTAATGCGCCGAAGTTTTTGACTCGCGTCAGCCGTCGCGGTGTGCCGATTAACTCGCTGATGCTTTCCGGAGCGATCACTTCGCTGGTGGTGTTAATCAACTATCTGCTGCCGCAAAAAGCGTTTGGTCTGCTGATGGCGCTGGTGGTAGCAACGCTGCTGTTGAACTGGATTATGATCTGTCTGGCGCATCTGCGTTTTCGTGCAGCGATGCGACGTCAGGGGCGTGAAACACAGTTTAAGGCGCTGCTTTATCCGTTCGGCAACTATCTTTGCATCGCCTTCCTCGGCATGATTTTGCTGCTGATGTGCACGATGGATGATATGCGCTTGTCAGCGATCCTGCTGCCGGTGTGGATTGTATTCCTGTTTGTGGCATTTAAAACGCTGCGTCGGAAATAAGGCATTCACGCTACATCCGACAAAACGATGTCCGCTCTCATCCATTCGATGAGAGCGGTTTTTTTAATTACTGCTTAAATGCACCCGCCAGAGAGCGAATATCATTGCCGGTTGGCGACTGATGAAGTCGCAGACCAAACTCTTCGACAATCGCAAATATGTGATCGAATATATCAGCCTGAATGCTTTCATATTCCAGCCACACCACGGTGTTGGTAAACGCATAGATCTCGAGCGGTAAACCATTATCACCTGGAGCCAGTTGGCGTACCATTAAAGTCATATCTTTACGAATCCGCGGATGGTTACGCAGATATTCGTTCAGATAGGCACGAAAGGTTCCAATATTGGTCATTCGGCGCAGGTTTAATACCGACTCCGTAGAACCTTGCTGGCGATTCCACTCATTAATTTCCTGATGGCGGCTGGTTAAATAAGGCTTTAACAAATGCGCTTTATTCAGACGTTGCATTTCGTCTTCATCAAGAAAACGAATACTGGTGACATCAATACTGATACTGCGCTTAATACGTCGCCCGCCAGATGCTGACATCCCGCTCCAGTTTTTAAAGGAGTCAGAAACCAGAGACCAGGTGGGAATAGTGGTAATGGTATTGTCCCAGTTACGCACTTTGACGGTGGTTAACCCAATATCGATCACCGCGCCATCCGCGCCGTATTTCGGCATCTCCAGCCAGTCGCCCAGTTTCAGCATATCGTTCGCGGAAAGCTGAATACCTGCCACCAGACCAAGAATCGGATCTTTAAATACCAACATCAGCACGGCAGCCATTGCACCAAGACCGCTGATCAGAATCGCTGGCGACTGACCAATCAGCAGCGAGATCATCAAAATGCCGACCAGAATCGCGCCGATCAGTTTAATCCCCTGAAATATCCCTTTCAGCGGTAACTGAGATGCTGTCGGGAATTTCTGCGCCAGATTCAAAATAACATCCAGCAACGAGAAGACTGAAAGCAGCGCATACATCATGATCCACAACTGCGCGCAGGTAGTCAGAATATCTGCCGCTTCGGTGCCTTTTTGCAGCCAGAATACCGCCTGAATATTGACGATAATCCCCTGCAGGGTAAAAGCTAAACGGTGGAAGAGTTTATTCTGGGTAATGATTTGCAACCAAAGCCGTGAACTGGCGATGGCACGTTTTTCGAAGGTCCGCAGTACCACCCAATGCAAAATAATATGCACCACGACGGCGGTCAGAAAAATAATACCGAAAATCATCACCATCGAGGTGGTGTGATCGATCTCAATACCCGCTAAATCTTCAACCTGGGATATTAAATCCTGCATAACGTCTCCTTTATACAACAGCAGCCTATGATGACGGCTGAAACAGGGTTATGCAAATCAGGAGAATCTGAGGGGAAATAGCCGGGCAGATGCCCGGCAAGAGAGAATTAGACTTCGGTTAAGGTGATGTTTTGCGGCAGACGTGATTTCGGCAGCGTAGCGTTAAAATCTTCAACGCTGTGATGACCTACCGGAACAACCACCAGACTGGTGTAGCCTTTCTCTTTCAGACCAAATTCTGCATCGAGGATGGCGGCGTCAAAACCTTCGATGGGTACCGCGTCCAGACCCAGCGCCGCCACGCCGAGCAGGAAGTTACCGACGTTGAGATAAACCTGTTTTGCCATCCACTCTGCATCATCATGCAGATCTTTACGGTGCATATCAGCGAAGAACTTGCGACCTTTATCGTTCGCGGCTTTCGCTTCCGGCGTGGCAAAGCGGCCATCAGCATCTTCCTGGTCAACAACCAGCTTCAGCCAGGCATCGTCCATCGCGGTTTTTGCACAGAACACCACGACGTACGAGGCATCAAGTATTTTACGTTCGTTGAACACATAATTACCGGCAGCGGATTTGGCAACACGCGCTTTACCTTCTTCCGTGCTGGCAACAATAAAATGCCACGGCTGGGAGTTGGTGCTGGATGGGCTGTATTGCAGGAGAGTTTTGATCTGCTCGGCCTGTTCCGGGGTAAGTTTTTTACTGGCATCAAATGCCTTAGTGGAATGACGCTTTAAGGCGACAGAAATGATATCCATAAAGACTCCATGTGAAAGTAATTTTGCGTGCCAGCAGATTACAAGGTTCAACGAGAAATGGTAAGCGAGAAAAATGCGCTATAGATTTCCGCTTTAGCCTGGACGCACTCTTTTTTGATCGCGTTTAGCCAGACCATCAACCACCAGATTCCACGAATCGTTGATCAGATCGCGAAGTAACGCTTCGGAGATTTCCTCGCCGGGATACACCGAAATCCAGTGCTTTTTATTCATGTGATACCCTGGCTTAATGCTTGGGTATATTTGCTGATTTAACAGGGATTTTTGTGGATCGGACTTCAGATTGATAAAGGGGACGCCGCGTAGCTCCGACGACAGCATAAAAATCTTGCCGCCAATTTTAAAAACATCGAACTCCGGGCCAAAAGGCCAGCAAAGCTCGACAAAGGGTAACTCAAGGGCCAGGCGTTTCGCCGTTTCGTGCAGTGATTGCTTATCCATAAACGTTCCTTTAGGCGAAGGAGAATAAGCAAAGTATGCCGCGAAGTACGGCGATAATCGACGTTTAATCCGCCAGCGAGAACCAGCGTCGCCAGATAAAGCGCAGAACAAAATACTCAATAGCGCCCAGCACTAAAAACCACAGACAAAACAATAAAGTGTAAAGCTGACTAAGATCCATCAGATGGAACGTGCTCACCAGTTTTTGTGCCAGCGTCAGCCCCAATGCGGGGGCGGGAAGCAGCAGGCAAGAGAGGAAAGCCATCAGCAAAATGCCTGCTGCGGTGGTCAAGGTTTCTAAAGGGTGTTTCATAACATTGTTAAATGTAAGTTAAAACACCATTGTCAGGGATATTCTTCTGTAAGGCAATTCCCGACTTAGTCACCGGCCCAGATCTCACAATGCTTTTTCACCAGCCCAATCAGCGAGCCGCCATCGGCGACGAAATCGCGCATCAGCTGCGCTTCATTCAGACCGCTGACGACCTGGCGATGCAGTGCTTCAATTGCGCTCGATGCGCCAATTTTATGTGCGGAAGGGGCGATTTTTTCCAGCAATCGCAAGGTATCTTCCGTTAGCGGTCGACGATCACCAGTGTGCGGATCGGTAATGACGCCTTCCAGCCCATAGCGACAGGCCTGGAAACGGTTGAATTTATACAGCAGGTAATCTTTCTCCTGATGTTTGAACGGGCGTTCCGTCAGTAACCAGTGGGCGGTGGCCTGAATTAATCCCGCCATATTTACCGCGTGGCTAAGGGTTAACGGGGTATCCATCACCCGAACCTCCACCGTGCCAAAATGAGGACTGGGGCGAATATCCCAGTGCAGATCTTTAATGCTGTCGATCATCGTGGTGTAACTCAAACAGCGAAATAGGGCTTCAAATTGTTGCCAGTTACTGACCCACGGCATCGGGCCATTATCAGGAAAGGCGGAAAAAATATTCGGTCGTGAGGAGGCAAAACGCGTATCCGTTCCCTGCATATATGGCGACGCGGCGGAAAGGGCGATAAAGTGCGGCACAAATCGTGACAAGCCGTGCAGCAAATAAATGGCGTCATCGCCACTGGCGCAGCCAACATGGACATGCTGACCAAAAACGGTCGCCTGCTGAATGAGATAACCAAAGTTTTCCAGCGTGCGTTGATAACGTTCGTTATCGCATACCTCCTGACGCTGCCATTTCTGAAACGGGTGCGTGCCACCGCCGCAAATTTCCAGATGATGGTCTGTGGCTGCCTGCAATACGACTTTCTGCATCGCTGAAAACTGCCCGGCAGCCTGGTTGATATCACGGCAAACATCCGTCGCCAGCTCCAGCATACTTTCGGTGATATCGTGCTTTACCTCTCCGGCCGTGATCTTATTTTTAACCGCGTCAATCAGCATTGAAGAGTCCTGGCTTAAGTCATAGCCCGGCGGATTAACCACCTGCATTTCCAGTTCAATACCGAGGGTAAAAGGTTCAGAAACATGAAAATCGGGTAATGGCATAGGTTTCTCTTATGTTGGCGTTTTCTATTCAGTATAGAAGTCGGAGCGGCTGGGCGAGATGCGGAAGTTCTGGAATGTTTCTTTTTTTTGGTGATGGTGAACTGATGGTGCCTGAAGCAATTTGGCTACTTTTGCAATGTGACAAGTTATGGCAGTGCTGACTGGTGGCGAAGAATTTTGACGATTGAGTCATGCAGAAAAAAACGGGTTCAGCTTCAAGTTGTACTGCACCCATTTTGTTGGACGATGAAATGGAATAGCCCCTAATATGTCAAAGCCAAAATACCCTTTTGAAAAGCGCCTTGAAGTCGTGAATCACTACTTCACAACTGATGATGGTTACAGGAT
>OJKL01000099.1_pt1 | contig 38910 bp, 50 predicted proteins | sample 1596581 | NCBI WGS metagenome assembly OJKL01 (sample SAMEA4350109, study PRJEB24818) | metagenome | biome: human; feature: gut; material: faeces | place: Denmark | collected 2013-09 | reverse complement strand
TTCATTCCATAAAATATCTTTGCAATTCTACGTTTAGATTTTCCGTGAATTTTATGTGGCATTCCTGCATTTCTAAATTCGGATTCATAGCAACCACAACTTTGTATTTTCCCAAATCTTAAATGATCACCTCGAACGACTTTTATGTTTCCACAACAACATTTACATTCCCAATAGGGTGAACAGGTGCCTTTAATTTTTCCTAAATATTTAATAACTTTTAATCGGCCAAATGTTTTTCCTGTTAAATCAATTAATTTACCCATTATTTTCTCCTATACTGGATAATATGTTTTAGGTACGATTCCCTTAGGAATTCTCCAACCAGAAGCACAAATTCTACTTATCATTTTAGATGCATCATTTTGAGTCCACATTCCAACTTTTTGAAATCCATAGCGTTCTAAAGTTCTGATTTGTTTTGGTGAAGCCAACCCTTCTTCTTTTCGTTTAATTAATCGATTAATGAGTAAAGTTGCTTTACCTGAAGATTCAATTAAATCAGGATTAATTCCAAATTTTTCTAAAGTGTCTATTTGTTTAGGTGTAATAGCTTGTACTTCATAACCAAAAGCTGGCACATAATGGGTTAGATCCTCAGCTTGAATAGAGAATTCAAACTGTAATGGGTCTACTAATTTGGCTTTTTTCTTACGCATTGCTGCAAGCTCTTTAGCAAGTGCTGCTTCACGCTCAGCTAGTACATCACGTTCAGCTTCTGCTTCTGCTGCCTCTAAGTCCATACTTGTAGTTTCAAGTATTTCCGTCATCTTAATCGCCACATCATTAGACTTAGCTATTAAGTGAGCCGGTCTACATAGTGAGTGCTTTTCATAGTGCCATAGGAAGTCGAGCACTAATAAGTGGTCTTTTCCTTCGCATAACCTAGTACCACGGCCAATCATTTGCGTATATAAGGCTCTTGATTTAGTTGGTCTAAGTACTATCACGCAGTCCACACTAGGGCAGTCCCACCCTTCAGTTAGTAGCATTGAATTACAGAGTACGTTGTATTTACCATTGGCAAAGGCCTCTGTAATTTCGTTACGGTCTTTACTGTTACCATTTACTTCAGCAGCATTAAATCCACGTTCAATTAGCATCTTGCAGAACTTTTGACTCGTTTCAATGAGTGGTAAGAACACCACTATTTTTCTATCTTTGTAGTCAAGTAATATGTCTGCAATTTGTTCTAAGTATGGATCTAATACTCTACCAATATCACCGGCTTGGAAGTCGCCGGCTGTAATCTTTACATTAGTAAAGTCGATGTGTAATGGTAATGTTTGTACTTGAATCTTCACCAGGTAGCCACTACTAATTGCATCACGTAGGGTATATTCATAAGCTAAGCTATCGAATACCTTGCCTAAGTTCTGCATATCTGACCTATCTGGTGTAGCAGTAACGCCGAGTATATCGGCTGTGTCAAAGTAGTTTAATATAGCTTGATAGCTACTAGATAAAGCATGATGTGCTTCATCTATAATGATCGTGTCAAAGTAGGATTTACTAAATAAAGCTAGCCGGCTGTCACGGCATAGGGTTTGCACAGAACCGACTATGATGCGGTCCCATTTCCCTATGCATGACTGCTCAGCCTTTTCCATTGCTGTAGTCAGTCCGGAGGCTTGCATGATTTTATCTGACGCCTGTTGAAGTAATTCTTCACGGTGTGCCAGGATTAATACACGCTTACCTCTTCGGACTGCTTCCTCAGCAATCTTGGCAAAACATATAGTCTTGCGTTAACCGCACCCCGTTGGTAACACCAACAGGGTACGTCTATTACCTTTCTCCCACTCTGACCATACGGCATTGACTGCCTCTGTCTGATAGGGTCTTAATTCCATTAGAATCCTCCGAAGCTATCGTCTTTAGGTTGAATAAACTTCTTGATTTCGTTGGCAGTACCTTGTGTACCGTCATTCTTTTCATATATGCGGTGGCTTAGTTCAAATTGACCAGTTTTACCAATTAACAAATCAGGATTTGCCATAAACTTTTCACCTGGTTTAGCTAAACCAGTAGCAATGAATACATTAGATACCTTCCACATCATGGAGGGAATCCAGTACAATCTTTCAGTGACTTTATTTTTACCTTGTTCGCCACCATCAGCTTCTAATGTGATAACTGCTTTAGGTGTGTTAGCCGGAATTTTAGCAGTAGCCACATCTGTGTAGCCTTTTTCTACGTTAGTGATAACGAATGGATATACACCTGCAGGAAGTAGTGTAAATTCTTTTACCTCAGCTACTACTTCGGAGTTAAAACCTAATGCTTCTGTTCCTAATTGTTCAAATGCGCTGCTCATAATCTGTTACCTCGTTTCTTATTTATTAATGAATTCAACAATTTTGTCCCACATAGGGATAATCCAACCTGTTACGAACGCTGGATCATAATTTTCAAATGGAGTACCTTGTGGATATTTACCACGAGCTACAACTACAGACTGTACTTGGTCTAGTGTTACACCATCTTTAGCCATTAAGTCTTTTAATGGTTTAGGGATAGATGTTTCAACTAATGGAGTGTCGTCTGCCACAGGTTCAGGCTTAGGTTCTGCCTTAGCCTTTGGCTTAGGTTCAGCCTTTGGCTCTTCCTTAGCTACTACTTCGCCAGTTTGTGCTTTCGCAGCTTTAACTACTTCTGGTGCGTAGTCTTCAGTGCTTGCATTAGCTAGCTCATCTGCTGCAACCTTTGGTAGTACATCATCAGGAATTACGTGAGCGATTTGGCTATATTCAAATGGCATCACATCTGGTAATCCATGACGGTTTTTGGCATCCCATGCAGGGGAGTGTGTAGCGTACATTAAACGCTTACCATTGACTGCCTTTTTCTTATTAGTAGTCGATGTAATAATTTCGTTTTTGTAGTTAGCGAAGAGAACCATATCCGCCCATTCTTTAATAAGAGGAGAAGTTTGGCTACCTGTTTTCTTCCCTAGCTTTAATTCAAAGCGATCATATGCACCTAATTCGTCTGGTTGTTCAAACTTACGGATTTGAGTATGAGCAGTAAGTACTACATTCATACCGGCATCGATTACTTCATCTAGTAAGTTAAGGAAGCGACCCATTTCCTCACGTACAAATACATAGCCTGTGCCATATGGGAACTCCTCAATACCTTTCTTTTGATGTTGAGCACAGATATGTTCTACACATAACTGCTCAGCCCAATCGACGGTATCAATGACTAATGTTTGATAGCCACCTGGCATCATTGCGAATTCCTTTACGAAGGAGATAAGCATTGTCCATGATGTAGGCTTTTCAGTACGTGCCACATCTAGGTGGTCGGTACTGCTTTCTGTATCAATGAATACTGGAGATGGGAAGTGGCTTGCGAAGGTGGTTTTACCAATACCCTCGGTGCCATACAGCACGACTTTTTGAGCACGTTTACGTTTACCTGTTACAATCTTCATTAAAATTCACCCCAATCATCTGTTACTTTAGGTTCTTCGATTACATCTTCTTTAGGTTCTGCTTTAGCTTTTTTAGGCTTAGGTTTAGTAGTCTTACCTGTAGTGCTGAATTCTTCACCTTTAATGTGGCCATCTTCAATGATGATAGAGCACTCATCTAGGTTGTTCGTAACGCGAGTGGCGATAACTTGTAGGCCCTCTTGCTCTAACCAACCACCGAATTCTTTCATCGTGTCGACGTCCATTTGCTCCATTTTGTCCATTAACACAAACCCACATTTAGGGTTAAGTGCTCTAACGATGGCAGTGGCTACTTTTAGTTGCTCAGCACCGCTCATGCAGTCCCATTGCTTGTCGTTGTAGATAAGCACACCTTCCTGAATAGATAACCCAGGTAGTGGCATATCCACAGACTCAAGTAATTTATTCTTACGATCACGAATGTCTTGAATGTCATCCGTCAACTCATCGTATTCCTGCTTAAAGTCTGCAGCTTCCTGTAGTGCACGTTGACGCTCTTGGTTAGCACGCACTTTAGAGTTGATTTCGTCTACATTCTTGATTTGTTCTTCAAGCTCTGCGGTAGATTCGTCCTCTAAGTCTTTAGCTGCAGTCGTTGCGATATCATAATCTTCAGCTAGTTGTGTCTGCTTAGCTTGAAGTTCTTCTAGTTTACGTTGAGCTTCATCGACTAAGTTATTGACAGTCACCATCTGAGCCTTGATAGCAGATACGTTATTGCGTTTCTTTTGGTTCTCAGCGTTGCGAAGTAGGATGTCTTGTTGTTGTTTAATGAGTTCCGATGCACTGATAGGTTCCTGTGGAACTTCATCATATGCAGGTAACTCTTTAGCGTATTTGTCTTTCTGAGTGGCAATTTGGCCTATAGAATGACGTTTAGCGTACACCTCTTGGTATTCACCCTCGAGTTTCTTTAACTCGTCTTCTACGCCCAATAATTGAAGTAATTCGTTAGCCTTTTCCTTGTCGCTCATTTCCATGAACTTCGGCAAGTCCAGAGCTAATTGACCAATGAAAGTATCTAGGATTTTTTGGCCAGACTTCTTACCTTCTGGATCCAATACTTTAAGCGTGCTATTAGCACCAGTTCGTGTTACCACGAGGCCATTGGATAGCTTTACTTCTAATTTAGGTGGATTATAACTGCCTTCACGTGCAGCACTGGATGGTTCAAATTTTGCTCCACCAAGCGCCCATGCGATGGCGTCTAATATAGAAGTTTTACCTTGGCCATTCTTTCCGCCGATGACGGTTAGACCATTTTCTGTAGGTTCATATGAAACGGCTTTAACGCGTTTCACGTTTTCTAGTTCAAATGAATTGATTTTAATCTTGTCCATTATGTTTACCTTTCTTAGTAATCTTGTACTTGGAATATGGATTCTATGGGGACCTTAAGCCCATCTGCTATAATGACTGCTGTCTTGAATCTGGCCACACTCTTATTCCTTAAATAGGTGTATAGCGTTACGTAGTGGATACCGCATATTTCAGCAGCTTTCTGTACATTTAGCCCCCTCTTAGCAAGCAAGGCTTTGAATTCGTCATGCTTTAACTTATAACCAAATCTGTTGCCCCATGAGTTTTGTTTGATAGTGGTACGTTTAAATAAGCAATTAAATGACATCCGTAACTTCTTAGCTATGAGTTCGGCAGTAGATATACGGCAACACTCACCACGATTTAGCTTTACAATGTTAGGGCTAATACCAATTTCTTGGCACCAGGCAACGAAGCCGTATGGAGTGCGCTCATAGACTAGCTGCTTTATGTCGAACCCCTTTCTTAGTACAGCCATATGGATAACTGGCTGTGGACCACTATAGTCTTTCATAGCTAATCACCTCACCAAACAATACAGGTACTTCAACCTTAAATACCTTAGCTATGGCATGAGCTGTGTTGTAGTCTACCCGATTACCAAGTAGTAACCGTCTAATGGTAGACTTTGATAACTCAGCTGCATCTTGGATAGCCTTTTGAGTTTTGAATTCATCTGACTTATCGTTCCACAGCTTGTAGAACACATCCTGGCGTAGTCTAAAATTTCTTTCAGTGTGTGCCATGTAACCGCCTCTTTAGGTACTTAATGCGTTCATGTTGGTTAGCTGATATGATCATTAGTCCGCCTAACATGATTTGCATTATGTATCCTCCGAATGATACTCGGTCAAGTTCTAGGGAGCCCATAGCTCCAATGATTAAGATGAAGCCAACTATTTTTATCACTGTAAGCATTTATGTACACCTCGTTTATTAATGAATGTGAGCCTCTTTGAACTCTTTATCAATACGGCTAGCCGTCCACCCTAGCGTGTTAGCCAGGTAGAATCGGAAGCCTTCTTTGTCAATGGAGAAGGTGCGACCCTTCTTTCCTTGACAATTCCAACATTGAGCGAATGGGAACTTATCCCTGGCGATACATTCACGTACCGCCGTTAATGTCCATCCAAGTACGGTAGCCATTTGGCTAACCGCAATGGTTTTCTTTATCATGACTACCTCCTTATTTAGTAACTAATGCTTTTAATTCGGCTACTTCCTTACGAAGTTGTTCGAGTTCGCCATTCTTAGCTTGTGGTTCGTATTCAGAACCTTTACCAGTACGGAAGGCAGCATTAATATTGAATTGAGTTTCACCACCTAGTGTGATACCGAAGCCTAAGCGTACTTTTTCGTTAGGGCTATAGAATGCACCAAGTGCTACTGCATTAGCATTACGGTAATGACCATAGCTAATAGCGAAGTTACCTTTGTCATTTTTGTTGTATTCAAGTGGATGTAAACCAGCTAATGCTGCGGAGCTTGCGCCTAACTTATTCATTCGTTGAGATACGTTATTAAACCGATTTCCTAAATTATCGATACGTTGGTTAGTGTCAGACACACGATCATTTACTTGGTTAATCGTATTAGTGTTAGCATCTGTTTTAGCTACTAAATTGCTTACTGTATTGGCAGTTGCATTTGCTTTACCTTTAAGGTCTGCGATATCTTTTGTATTTACTTTTACTTGGCCTTGGGTAGTAGTAAGTGCACCTGTTAGATTGTTAATAGCAGTAGTGTTAGTGTTAACAGTGCCTTCAAGGTTATTAATGCGGTTAGCGTTAGCACCAATATTATTAGCATTTCGATTAATTTGTTGAGTGTGTCCATTCACTGTACCTCCGATAGTATTGATTTCGTCGTACGCAGCGTATAATTGGCTGCCGTTCACCGCGTCTAAGGAGTCAGCTTCTACTCTACCTGCGCTAACGTTTTGTAATTGTCTATTGTAGTATTTAACACCACCTGCACCAGCGCGGCCACGAGCCCCGAAGGATACTACGCTAGCAGGTTGTTCGCCTGCGAAGATGTGGCGTGTGCCATTAAGGTCTACACCATCAACGCCTACAGCATCATCAGTAACTGCATTAGTACCAATGGCCACTGCGTTAGGCTTATCAGAGATTGCATTGTTACCAAATGCGATAGCATCGATTGCTACTGATTTAGCATGTGTACCAAATACCAATGCGCCTTGGCCACTAGATTCGGAATTAGACCCGAACACTAGCTGTTCCTTTTGGGAACCAATTTTGTTGTTATAGCCAACCACGGCGGACTGGCCACCTGCCACTGTGCCATTGTTAGCGCCAACTGCGATGGAGTTTTCTCCAGTCACATTATTGGAGCGACCAAAGGCTACACTAGATTCACCAGATACGAACGCGCCATTACCAATAGCCACGCTATCATAGGAAGCCGTTCTTGCTTGGTTGCCGATAGCGATGGTGTATTCCACCAAGCTTTCGGCGTGAGAACCAAAGGCGAAGGAATTACGGCCGGATGCTTTTGCATCGTTACCACCGGCAAAACCATTTTCACCAGTTACAGTATTATTAGTACCGAACGCTAACGCATTATTAGCGTCGATGCTATTTTGGTACCCAGATACCATTGAGCTATGGGAAGTAGCTGTGATGTTATTGTCGGTGCCTGCCAAAGTATTGTTATTAGCAGCCATTACATTTACTGCTAAGGATGCGATTGTTGCTGTCATTAAAATTGTTTTATTCATGGATAAATACCTTTCGTTGTTGTATACTTAAATTAATCGAATTATTATTTGATTGGCCCTGTCGGTATGTCCGGTACCGATGGGGTTATTTTGTACGTCTAGCATAGATGGGTTGGCCACCTTTTCTAACAGGTAGCGCTCTTTCCTTGCTAGTCATTTGTTGGTAAGTAGATACCAAAGTGACCCTTGCGTTGATTAGATCACTTACACATTGGACTTCTTTCAAGTAGCCATTATCTAAGGTTGTAATAATAAACCTATCTAATGCTGCGACTACTGGAGCTATGTCCGGTACTTGTTGCTTCATAGTGAATACCTCCGTGTACGAAATATCGGACAATTAAGTTAAAAAAATTTGTTCGAGACCAAGCTCAGTAGACAATGCTTTCTTAACCAGTACCGCTTCGGGGAAGGTAAATGGACGCTTGCCATTCATCTTTTCATTGAGCGTCTGGTACTTAAGCCCAGTCTCTCTCGCTAAGTCTTTACGTGTCCAGCCTTTACGAGCTAGTTCTGCGTTAAGATTTGGATACATTAGTTTTTCACCTCCTTAGTTATGAATAAATATATCTGATGTCCGATATTTCGGATATCTCTATGGCTTTAGTATAGCTTTATATTTCGGACATGTCCAATAAACAGTTGTTGAAGTTTAGTTTAAACATAATTAAATATTGAAATATCGGATTTATATATAAAAATTCATAACTCATTATTGAAATATCAGACAGTGCATATTATAATTTACATATATAGTTAATTGATAGGGAGCTATTATCATGACTAGAGAAGAATATTTAAAAGGTAAGATTAAAGAATATGGGATGACTCAGCGAGAATTCGCCGCTAACATAGGGATGCCTTCTTCAACATTGTTTTCCATATTGCGCAACGTAGGAGGTGCATCAATAGATAATATTATTAAAATATGTAGAGGTTTAAATATCAGTCCAGAAGATTTAGCAAATGTTGGAGAGCCAATCACACTCCCCCATGAACGCAAGGGGTATTACGTTGACGCTGAGACTGCAGCGTTTGCAGAGTACTTACGCACACGTCCAGATGCACACATGCTATTTTCTGCTGCAAAGGATATCAGTAAGGAGGATATGGAGAAGGCTGTTGAATACATTGAGCTACTAAAACTTAAAAACAAATAATACACAAGGGAGTGTTATATTGGTTGTAAATGTAATTTATTGTGAATTGCCTTTCGTAGATGCTGTCGTAGAGGGTTCAGCAGATTATGACACACATAATATTTATGTAAACAGACATTTGTCACAAGAGAAGCTACGAGAACAGATTAAGCACGAACTAACTCATATTCTTAATGATGACTTCTATATAGACCATCATGTCAACATCGTTGAACAGATGGTAAGACGATCATCACTAAATGAAAGCGAGCTAGAATTTATTCAGTTTTACCACCATTTCATTGATAACTAAGGGAGATATATCATGAAACTAAAACGACTAACTATCGCAGTAATTATTATTCTTGTATGTATTGGCTTAATATTCGCACTTAAGCCTTCCCCATCTATTGAGTTTAAGGACGAGGTAGTCCTAGGCCAGACTACTACCCAGGTGGTTCTAGAGGATTGGACAATACTATCAGCTACAGGTGGCTATGACTCTAAGATTACTCTAGATAATGGTAAATCTGTAGATGCTAAGTGGCAAATCGTTGAAGATGTACCGCCTAGCTATCGACTAGATATGTTCCCTCACTCCTTCTACCATCACCATATCTATGTTGCACCTGTACAATCAGGTGTGTCCAAAGTTATGACTGAGCTAAAGCCAACAGTTACCTACTATCTTGGCGGTCAAGAAAAACAGATTAAGTTTAAATAATAAAAAAATACCCTTACCTAATGTATAGATAGGGGTATAAAAAAAATAAAGCGACACCGAATAAACGATGCCGCCGCTTAAAACCAAATAGCACGGGGTGGTGTATTTAGTTTTGCCTATACACATATTATACTACCTCCATGCTATCTATGACAAGGAGGAGATTTATTAATGGCCATGAAACGAGCCAACGGTTCAGGTACCGTATATAAATTAAAACATAAGAAATTACGCAAGCCATACCGTGCAGTAATCACGATCGGATGGACTGAAGATGGTAAGCCTATTAAGAAATCATTAGGTACATTTGCCACTCAGGGTGAAGCCTATCAATCACTCTCTACTTATGCCACTAATCCAGATGCATTTGAAGAACGTAAGATAACTACTTTTGGCCAAGTATTTGAATGGACATTAGAAGAGTCTGAACGCCAGGGGCTATCAAAGGGACGTATCCAAAGTATTGATATTGCACGTAGACATTTTAGTCACTTACTTCAATTAGACGTTAGTACCATACGTGCCATCCATGTACAGTCATTTTTTGACGATAATGATTTTACCTATTCATATCAAAAGAATACGAAGTCAATTCTTATTCGTGTCATGAACGTGGCCATAAAACATGAAATCATTACTAAAAATTATATGAATGACATTATAATCTCAAAAAATGCACGAGAATCACGCAAGGCGAACGTTTTCACGTTGCCTAATATAAACACTCTATGGCGATATCAAAACGAGCAAATAGCACGGTTTTTATTAATTTTTATTTACACTGGCTTAAGAATTTCCGAGTTATTCGCACTTCAGACTGAAAATGTGCATTTAAAAGACCGATATATGATTGGTGGTTCTAAAACGGATGCCGGACGTGATCGTGCTATACCGATTGCCGAATGTATTTACCCATTTGTTGAAGAGCTATATACAACTGCTAAATTCAAACGTTCAGAAAAGCTCGTGACAGGTTGGGCTAAACATCGTTATCGTGATGAATTTACTAGAGCATGTGAAGAATGGCAATTAGGCTCACACGTACCACATGATACTCGTCATACATTTATTACTATGTGTAGCAATGCTGATATACCTGAGATATTGGTTAAGCATATTGTTGGCCACTCTACGGCTAAGGATATTACCCAATCTATTTATACCCATAAGACAGTATCCCAATATGTAGATGCAGTGAATAAATTACCAGTACCGATTGACCTTGAAAAGGGTGAGCCACAGGTGAGCTACCGTTAAAGATTTTGACAATTTTATAAGATTTCAAATAGAAAAGAACCCAGTAAACTGCGTGTCTACTGGGTTCTTAAATTTTATCTATTCTCCTCGAACAATAATAACTAACCGCCACAAAGCCTTATAATTACTGTATTTCTATAATTTAAGGGTGAGCCACGGTTGAGCTACTGTCTAAATTTTTAATAGATTTTAAGCGTTTATCATTCCAATTATATAGTATAAATACAACAGAGGCAAGCCAAGATATTCTCATCAATACCTCTGCAACTAGTTCCATTTTGGAGCAGGTTCACATGAGTCCACCTGCTCAACTGACAACTAATAGTTTATAGTTGCGTGTATCCACCATTACACGCTATGGAGATAATTGGATCACCTCTCTATCGATGAATTACTACTCCGATTACTGCTCCCGCTCCCACCATCTGGGATAGGTTGCGTTGCATCCGTAGTCGTTTGATTGTTTTCTTGTCGTTCTCTATTTGCCCTCTCAATTCGGTCAAAGAGTTCGACATTTCGTTTAAGGTAATCTCTTGCTTCATTGATTGAAGCTTTGCTTGTGTCAATTCGTTCTCCAATTTGTTGATTGTATTGTGTGCTTCGTTCAATTCTTCCCTTTGCTTCACGACTAAGGTCTGCGCTTCGGTCAATGGAACGTTGGATGCTTCGATTGAGTTCAAGGCTTTCGCGTTGTTGCTTTTCAATTCGTTCCACTGTGTTAAGGGTATCGTTATCGTTGCTTCCTGTTGGTTCATGGAAGATGTACCAGAGGCAAAAGCCGGAGAGGAGCACAATAGCACCGATAATATAATAAAGCTTAGGATAGCCAGTAACTGTAGACTTGATTTTTTCATACATATATACCCCCTATATATTACTGCCCCATTGCTGAGCGTAATATTTAGCTTTCATTCGTATTACATCGCCACCACTACCGGGTTCATCACCTTGGGTAACTACCCATAAGTCCCATCGTTCACAAGTAGAATTAGGGCCGTATGGATCATGTGCGTAAAACCCGTCCATGTTATCCGCTGCTTCAGCATGCGTTAACACATTACTGATACTAGCAGGTAGTCCTAGGTCTACACATAACACTGCGACCACTTGCGCTAGCGTTTCAATTTGTGCAGCAGTCGGTGGATACTCGCCTAAGTCATTTACCCATTGAGCTCCATATGCGCAATCCAAGGATATACCTACAGCCCTGCCATTACGCATCCATGTATGGCTTTTATGGTCTGTTAGTTCACCATCAATGTAAATATTACCGCTACCATCAATGTTAATGTGGTAGTCGTCAAATTGTTGGTTATATCGTCCTGCAGTCCAGTGCAGGTATACTTTATCGATGTAACCTACAGCCCTACTGCAGTAGTCGTTTAAGTCGCTTAAACTAACGTTTATCATCCGCACTCCCCTTTTCCATCACAGGCGGCACCTTTGGTTGTTCTTCTAGCTTATCAGGAATACCATTCCCGTCCTTATCTATCCAAAGTGCTAAGAACCCGACTAGGGCGGTCAACACACTTGGGATAAAGATATGATCAATGATATTAATACCTGTGCTAATTAATTTCCCTAACTCATCGGATACGTATCCCATAGCAAATGCCATTACATATTCGATGACTACTAACATAATAGGTACTAGCATGACGAGGACTAATGCCCTCGTCGCTAATACACCTGTAGGGTGGATATTAGCCACCCTAACAGATTGAAATACTTTCTTAGCGCTGTCCATGAGCCGAGGTGGTATGATCATGTAATTCCTCCCTTAACTCATTAATTCGCTTTTCCATAGATTCGAGCCGTGTTGTTAACATCATAAAGGTAGCTGCAGACTCAGTACGTTCAGCACGTGACTGCTTCATTTCATCCTTTAGCTCACCTAATGTGTCAAATAATGTACTCCACTTACCAGTGAATTCTATGCTATCTTGATTACGTTGTGCTTCTAGGCGGTCTAATAGCGGTACTATTAAAAGCCGATATCCTGCACCTGCTACAATGCCTACGATAGTTAACGTCGTAAGTAAGTCGTTTAACTCAAACTGCCAAGTCCAAATGGGACATCACCTCCTTACTCTGTGCTAACTAAGGACTAGGTATATCTTATAATTCTTCTAATACAGCAATGCCATTTAAATAATATACGCCACTACGATATTGTAAAAGTGAATTATTAAGAGTTAAATTGATAACTCTATCAATAGTGTTCACGGTAACAGTACCTTGTTTTCTTTTGGTACTAAATGCTACATTTTCTGGTTTTTTGATAATAAATGTTAAGCCGTCATATTTATTACTTAGTGAGTCATTATCAACGATAGTTTTAACTGTATCGCTGATAATTTCTAAAGTTTCAATATCGCCTTTATTCCATTTACCTAACCAGTTAAAGGAGTCGCCATTATATCCGCTCAAGCGTAACACTAATTTCTTGCCGAATTTAGTGAATTTCGCACCTGTTGCGTCTGTGTAAGTATCATCCGCCACAGTAGGCTCGAGGCCTTTAATTGAGATAGTACCTACTTCACGGTCTGCAAGGTCAAAGTAAGATACGCGGATATCATCTTCGCCAAACGCTTTGATAGGTACACGCATATTATCGCTTTCAAATACGCGTTTTTCACCGCCGTTTACAGAGACCTTAAAGTGTGGTTCACCTTTAAGGTCGAGGAACTCTTGACCGGCTACAGGTTGGAAGTATTCGAGTTGTTTGAATTCCACATGGATAGTATCGCCTAAAATCTCTACTAGCTTAGCCAATACTGTATCTACGCTTGCGTCAGGCAAGTACACGTTTTTATTTTTCAAAAGTTCTGCTGCTTTTTCAGCACTACCCGCATCACCTTTAGGACCTTTTACGCTTTTGAGAAATTCGCCATCTTTCTTTAATATTTGAGCCGTCTCTTCCGCGCTACCTTTATCACCTTTAGGTCCACGTAAGCTATCTAACCATGCTTGTTCATCACCTTTAAAGCCGTGAGCTACTGCGATAGCATAAGCAGATTTACCCAATCGCTCTAACAATGGTAATGTTGTTTCTTTGTCAAGTTTTAGTGTTAAAGTATTGTTTGTTTCAGCCATGATAAGTTACCTCCCCTTACTCATGCATAGAAATATCTGGCACGATCGTAATCGTACCTTGACCAATTTTGAGCCAGTGGTCATCGTTATAAAGGAATACGTCATAGATATAATCGCCACCCTTTATTTTCTTCTCCGCCGACTCTTGGCCAGAAATAAAAAACCTTACCTGTTTTGACTCTACCACAGAATGTAACTCTAATATCATATTGTCATAGGGGCGCTTGCGAATTTTACAAGCGCCTTTGTACTGACTTAAATCCATGTCACTTTCTGGCGGTACTACGTAGCTGATAGAAAAGTCATCGCCACAGTTTAGGGTTAAATCTTGTTCGACCATATAGCCTCCTTATTGTTTAGCAATTACTAGGACGTATAATTCACCGTAGGAGAAATTATCTACAGAGTAATCATTTCCGTTATCACCGCCACCAGACCATGTTCTAACGCTTTTTGATTCCGCAATAGCTCTTCTTTTCCCTTTAAGTCCAACGTTTAACTTGATATCGTCATTTTTCGCAATGTAGATATCGCAACTTCCTATATATCTTGCTTTTTGTTGTTGATATTCGCTAGGTGATAGTACATTGCTGCCGTCGGTGCGTCTAGCCGCCACGTCTTTATAAAAGCCGTTATTTGTCCTATAATATCGCTCATTTTGGATATAACCAACAGGCACGAATGTACATTGACTTTCGTTAAACCCTTCAGGAAGTGGACACCAGTCACCATGCTTTACTTTATAAACTTGAACATCAATGTTTCTAATCTTAAAGCCTGCTTGGATAATAGACTGCGCATCAATACGTGAGCCTGTAATATTAGCCCCTATGATGTTACCGTTGGCGTCAACTTTGAAAGTGCCTGTTCTATTTTGGATCGTACCGCCGATAATTTTACCGCCTGTTACTTCACCCAGGTTAGCTGAGATAGCGCTTAGAGAACTAACGTTTAACTTATCCGCAGTGACTGCCTTAGCAGATAACATCTTATTGGTAATGATGTTATTGTCAAACAGAGCGTCACCAGTTACATGGAGTAACTTACCGTCAATCCTTGTTCCTGTGGAGCTTAGATTGATACGGCTAACTATTTCATCACCATTCAAGGCTTTTAATTTAAGGTCAATCCCATTCTCTAATTGGCTAAACTGAGTAGCCATATTAGTGGTTAGGTTCTGTACTTGCGTAGAATAGGCATTAGCGGTTTGGGTAAGTTCCTTAATCTTATCGTCCATAGCCTTAATGCCAAGAGCTTCATTATTGATTAAAGCCGGGTCGATACTAGCCGGTACTGAAGTACCAATGATATTGGAATAAGCACCTTCGCCAAACACATCAACGTAAGCAACTTTTACATTCAAGACACCTGGGTCATGAGGTATCATATTTACGTTTGTAGTAACAAAATACTTCTCTGTACCGAGGTATATGTTAGCGCCTATACAAGTATCAGGGATGCTATCAAAGACCACGCTTACGCCTGTAATATTACCTTTTACTTTGACATTCGTCGGAGCTTTAGGAACTGCTGCGTTATAATCGAGTCTAAGAGCAGGACCATAACCTTTAACAGGATTGTGTGCGTAAACGAATACTGCACCTCTACGAGCCGATAACTTAATTTCAGAACGAATATCTGTAGTCTTAGCTAACATGTTATTAGCTTGGCCAACATTACTATCCAATCGCACTTCATAGTAATCGATGTAAGTATTCTCTACTGGGTCCCATGCAGCAACGATCGTCTTGCCTATTTTTACCTCACCGCTTGTAGGTGCTTTAGGGGTAGCCACACTCTCAGCTGATACAGTCGCTGTTATACGTGATTCAGCCTTACCGCTTTCATTACCAGAGGTATCAATAGCAGATAGCTTGAATTGGTAATTGCCAGTATTAGGAATGAAGTACGAGTAGGATGTACCGCCTATGTGCTTAATAAGTACGACTTCGTTTCCATCGTATAGCCGATATCCATATAGGTCAGCTTCTGCGTTAGGTTCCCATGATAAGTGAAGTACACTGCTATTTACAGCGTCCTGGGTGATTGTAAAGCCTTTAGGTGTAGCCGGTGGTATTTCTTTACCGTGAACGTATACGGAACGCTCAACGCCTTCATAGGCAGCACCGACTTCATTAGTACATACAATCTTGACATCGTAGTTTACATCGGTTGCTACGCTTGGAATGGTCACGCTAGTAGCACTACCATCTAATACCTTAAACTGTTGCCACTCTTGAGTGGTGATAGGCTTGTAATAGACGATGATATTCTTGGCCACTTTATCACGTGGTAATTGCCATGTACCGTTGATATCACACAATACAGTTCCGTCCTTTAATGTCTTAGTATCAGCCAAGAGCACTAGGTTGATTACCTTAAGTACATCGGACTGCGTAGTGTAATCAATGATAGGAACTGCCCCATCATCACCTGCGTAAAGCTCAGGATAGTATTCAATACAGGATATCTTACGTGTCATTTCAGAATTGGACTTGCTGATAGACAATACCCTAAATGGTTTAGCTTCCTTAGTTGCTTCACCATAGGTGTATAGATCATCAGTTTGGATAACTACATTCTTAGCAAGAGTTAATGTATTGCCGCTTGCGCTTGCCACATCGTAAGACTCTAATGCATCCGTAGTGGCGTTACGTACCATAAGTCGATATGTCTTACCTTGCTCAAATGTAACCTCTCTATCTAGTACTACCTTATTTCCTGTAGCCGATACTACACGGCCACCTTGCCCCCAGTCTGTCACATCGTGTTGTAATAGGATTACATCACCTATTGTGCACGCTATGGCGTCTGTGAAAGCTTCAAAGGTACAAGTACGCACCTCGTACTTATTCGCTCTTAGGTAGTGCTTAGCGTAATTATAGGCTTGGTCTACATTATCACACCCCATGAGTTCTACTTGCGCCGGACTAGCAAGAGATGTAGTCACATCATATTCTTCACTGAATACAGGAAGTACATCACGTTCGTAATCCTTAGCCTTATTAAGGAAGGATACCTCGATAGCATTTGCCCTAGACGATGTAGCTTGGAACTCTTCCATAAAGGAATCCATCTTGATATTACCTACTGTGAATAGTTGGGTAGGTGTAGCAGCATAATCATAAATGCAACTAAATCGAGTACCTAGAGGTATTACCTTACCTCTACCTACATTCTCAGCATATTTAAGCGCATCCCATACTTGGCTAGCACTATCATAGATGTAGTTAAATGTAATATGCTTCTCGTCGCACTTATCAGCCCAAGCCTTAAATGCGTCATATACAAAGCGCTCACGTGTAGCGCCTTTAACTACATACTCATCGCTAATCTTACGGCAATGATGAAGGATATCGTAACAAGCCCAGGCAGGGTTATTCGCCGGCTTAGATTCATATGCTCCAGTGTATGTATTAAATACCCATACTGTTTTACGCTCTTGTAACCAGGTCACGTTTGGATCATTACCATTTAATTGGTCAGTCGCTAGTGCCTTGATACCTATAAGTACCTTGCCAGGGTGAATGAAATCATCATACACAATCTGAGTTAACTGAGACCAGTACACTTTGTTCACATGGCGGTTAGAGTTACCGTCCTTATGTGCACATCGCATGCGCACTTCATACTGGCCAGGTTCCTTTACATCGAACCGGAACACACGATAGATAGCCTTATTGGATTTATCCCTAATGGTACCTGAGTACTTACTTGTATCAATAGGCGTATTAGAATGACTGAATAGTCGATACCATCTACCGTCTTTCTTTTCAATCATGCCCTCTTGGCCACCATTATTACTTAGTGGTAAGGATATCCATTCTGCTGAACCGACCTTACGATAGCCACCTTCAATAGTGACGGATGTTTCACTTAGTCCGCCCTGGTCGTTTGAATAGTACAAACCATTAGGGAGTGATACTGTAACCTCTAACGCAGTAGATAAGTTACCTTGCGTTTGATGGATTGACCAGTCATTGGTAAGCTCATAGGTCAATGGTTGGTCAGCGTAGTTATCATTGAAGTTAGGGATAACGGTTTGGTCATTCGTACCTAATCTAATATCGACTTGCACATCCTTATAGTTACCTACAGGGTTGCCATTTAATTTGATATTAGAGATGGAGTCTATAGGACCTTCGCCAGCGCAGTATAGCAAGTTAAGATACTGCTTACTGCCATCACTAATCACGTGACGAGAGATAAGCATGCCTGCACTCTTACACTTACCATAGGTAATCGCTAATGGATGACCTTGGCCAACTATCGTTTGTGACCCTTGCCACCCATAGGTAGCTGACTGCTCTGTATTTGAGCTATCAGTCTTAGGCGCCGTTAATTTAGATATGATCGTGTTACCAATCATACCGATAGCCATGGCAGCCAATGTACGACCTAATACGCTAGTGATACCAAAGATAGCACCAGAGGCGATACCTGCTGTAGCGATAGATAAACCGATAGATAATAAGATACCTAGTACTTGCTTTTCTACCTTTGGTAATACCACTACGTAGGCTTCATCTGTAGGGGATGCAGTATCGTCTACTAGCTCGCCATTAATGGAGTACACCCAGTTACCTGGTTCAGTGAAATATTGGTTAAGCTTCTTACCTTCAACAAAAGGCACAAGGGTCTCTTGTCTAGTGGTAAGGTCGAATGGATTTCGAGCAATTACTAATCTAATCATTATTGAGCCTCCTTGTGCCTGTACATTCCTAATATACGTTTTCTTAATCTGTCCATTGGTACGATACATACACCCGCATATTCTGTGGAGTGTATCATCTTACCTTCGCCTACATACACGGCTACATGGTCAGCATTATTACTGTAGAGGTTCATAACAATTATGTCCCCTACTTCAGGTTCCTTGACTTCGTGCCAAGGAGAGTTCATGTCTGGCCAATATGTCATATACGGCCCTAGTTGAATACCTACTCTTCTGTACACCTCTACCACAAGCTCCCAACAAGGCAACTCTTTCCACGGAGTCCCTACTAGGTTATTTAGAGTTAGACGCATATAAGCCCCCTTGTGGTATTGTTGGTTCCCCACCAAATCTAACGCTATTATTTAACTCACGACAGCGTTTTAGAGTTTTGTTACATGATTGTGCGTACCCTTTGTATCCGCACTCTACAGACTTAAATTTAAAAGGACAGTAGTCTTTCATCACTCGAACAGGTGGGAACCTACGAGAGAATGAGAAGTCTGTGCCTAATGTGAACACTACCCAATCTGCTTTAGATTGGGATGCATTAATGATGAACGTTTCTTCTAGTTCAATAATGTCCGGTAAGTTAGTATTAAATATTCGAATATTGACCTCACAATCTGTGAGGCCTTTATTCTTTTCTACCAACCGTTGGATCGTACCGGTCACATTCGCTACAGAGAGTTTTACGTTAGGCATCTGCTTAGTGTCCTCGTTGATATCCTCTAGTTTGAATGGGAAGGCAGTGTACTTCTTACCGGCTAAGGTTAAGTCCTCTGTGTTATTCACCAGAAGGATATTGCCTTCAGGGTGGTGTAGCTCAATAGCCATTACCCATGCTCCAGTGGAGGATATCTTATTCTTTTCGATGATGGATGCAGTCGATAACGTTAACATCTAAGCCTCCTGTAACTGAATAGAACCTGTCCAAATCCCATAGTCACTAGCTGAAAAATGGAGTTGGTCAGCGAACCTTACTCTAATTTTGGCCAGTGTTTCAGGGTGTGTCCAAAGGAATATCTCTGCAGTATTTACCTGGTCAAAGAAATTCCTTAAGCGGACATACTCTGTAGTTGGGATTTTATAATTTACTGAATATGATCGTAATGCTTTTGTAGTCTTACGATGGGTTAACATCGTCATGTTTTCCACCTGAGCCTTACGAGTCACATCGGGTGTAGTTTCATCGATAGGGTATATCGGATATCTAATGTTTGGGAATTCTAACATACGCTATACTGCGGCTGCCTTAATGGCATCACGCATACCTCCTTTGTTTGTCATAAGACTAGATACTACGACATCAACTATCATTTGTTCGCCGTCAAACTTAGTCTCTTGTTGTTGGCTATCTAGCTGTTGGCCAGATTGATTGATGATGTTAACCGTTACTTTATTAGCTCCTTCACCGCCAATCATCTTGCGTGTTTGGCTTGCATTGTAAATGCGATGAGAAGAGTTGAACTGCAAGAGCTCTGGACCGTTCTCACCAACTAATGTCATACCAGCTGGAGCAATACCGCCACTTGCGAACTTACCGAAGCTATTTCCGGTAAATGCAGAACTGAAAGAACCACCACTTGCAAACGAAGATACATTCCCACGACCGGCGCCAATAGCACCGATACCGCTTACTACACCACCAAATAGGCTTTGTAGCTTAGGTTGTACGTACTGTTGGAAGGATAGGTTGACGAGCATTTTAAGGATGCTATTTGTAATATCCTTGAAGATATTTTTAAGCCCTTTACCGAATGACTCAGCGCCAGTTGCAATCCCTTCCAAATGGCTAGTAAATGAAGAGTTGATACTGCTCATAGTACTATCAAATGTAGACTTCGCTAGGTCCCCATAATTCACAACTTGTTGGTTATACTGTCTAGCACCTTCAGCTAGGCTAGTACGCAAGTTACGTCCGGCCATTTCCCATAGCTTTTGTTGAGCCTCAACTAAATTCTTCTCAATCTGTAAGCGTTGTGTAGCGCTTAATTGAGCTTCATTAAGTTCAGACTGTGCATAAGCGATATAAGACTTAAGGGACTCATCAAGTACCTTATCTGCATCTTCTTGAGATACACGGCCAAGCTTCACTAAGTTAGACTGCTTATCCACATCTTCGTTGAGTTGCGTGTATGCTAACTCACGAATTTTTTGATTAGTCTCAGCCGTAAGCTTTAACTTCTCAGCATTAGCTTTCTTCTCAGCTAATGTCTTATCACCAACGGCTTTTGTATACTCACGAATGTTATCGTCAATCTGAGCTTGTTGCGCTTCAGATTCAGCCTTGATAAGTTGCAAGCGATCGCCTGTACGTTCAAGGTCTAACTTGACAATATCTTCATTCATTTTACGAACACGTATCTTTTGGTTGCGGTCAGCTTCAGCTAGTTTCTTTTGGTATACTTCCTCATTCTTAGCCTTAGCTTCCGCTACTAGATTAGAATCAGCAAGTGCTTTAGCATTAGCATTTTTGAGCGCATCATTAGAAGCACCAGTAGGAGCACTGCCACCATAAGCCTTAGCGTATAACGCCGTATCTACATAGCCTGTTGCAGTCCCAAAATCACCTTCAATAGAGCTAGATTGAAGTACTTGTCCAGGTCCCACGCCACCAGGTCCATGAGAGTTTGCACCAGTATAGCCACCATTACCATCAGCAATAACTACATGGTTATCACCAAGTACGACTACACCATCACCTGCTTTAGGTACGTATCCATCACCTACATCATGCCATGCTCCTACAGCTCTAGCATCACGTATAATATCAGGCACATATCTAGGAGTGCTAATACCAAACGATTCTCGGATACTATCAGCAAATAACTTGCCACAGTCTGTAGCCCAATCACCTTCAGCACCTAATACGTACTTTTTACCTAATTGAGCATTGGCTGCATCTAATACACTTGAAGCTTCTCCGGTACCACCACCGCCACCATTTAAGCCTGCCGCGGAACGAATGATGTCACGAATATTCTTGTTATTTGTTTCATATTGATTCTTGGCGTTTAGCTTATCAATTTCGTATTGACTGCCATCAATTTCTAAAGATTGAAGTGTAAGACTACGAATAAGCTCGTTAAGACGTTCTACAGAGCTTGCCAATTTCTCGGCTGCTTGTTCTGCTTTTTTAGCTGCCGCCTCTTGCGCTTTGGCTGCCTTGCCTGCTTCCTCATTAGCCTTGTTGATAGCTTCATTATTAGTCAGACCGTTCTTAGCATTTTCGATTTCTTGCTCCATCTTGGCTTGCTCTTCATCGGCTTTTTTCTTCGCAGCATCTGCCGCTTCTTTAGCCTTGATTGCAGCATCGATTTGAGCGCCCTCTTCTTTAGTTGCTAAACGATCGTTCTTAATGAGTCCGAAAAAAGCACTATCTTCTACCCAGTACCGCCCGTCTTTGTTAGCCATATAGGCAGCATTAGTACCTGGTGCATTGAAGTTCTTGTGAGCTCTAAGCCCATTCACATCAACACCTAGGTCAGTACCTTTAGTAGCTTCCTTATAGCGGTAATCAAGTAGTGCTTTGCCTGCAAGACCGATAGCGGTTGCCAATGCAAGCCAAGGACCTGCAGCAGCTATTGTAGCCAATCTCATGAACTTTAATGCGCTCGTGATAGATTGGATAGCAGTGATAGCTATACCCGCTTCTAGGCCAAATTTTACAAGCCCTGAGATAGCGTCCTTCTGTTCAGTTGCCAGGTCACTATATGTCTTAGTCAGATTAATAGCACCTTGCGCATATTCCATAACTACAGGTAGTAACTCTTGGCCAATCATGATAGCCAATCGTTTACCTGTTTGCTCCATATCTTTCAACTGACGATTAAAGGATGCGGACTTTTGAGCCGCCTCATCGTTGATAATAAGGCCCATTGCTCTAGCACGGTCTTCGACTTGCTTCATTGCCTCAGCGGACAAATTCAGCATGCCGTGAAGTTGATACCCTGTTTTACCAAACAGTTCCATTTCAACCCGTGTCTTTTCGGCACCGTCCTTCATGTTCCTTAATCGGTCTTGGATAATGCTGAACACTTCAAGAGTATTCTTACCTTGAATCTGATCAATGCTAATACCCAAACGACTAAACATATCAGTCGCTAGCTTGCCTTCAGCTGATGCAACTTGCATCTTATCCTGAGCGGTGGAGACTGCCTTAGCAAACTTAGCAAACGCTACTGTACTTACATCAGTAGCAACGCCCATATAGTTGGCCACAGATATAAAGGTACTAGCCTGTTCAGCAGTAGCCCCTGTAAGGGACTGCATCTTCTTTACAGACAAGTTCCAAGATAGTGCTTCCTTAGCTAGCTTTGTACCTAATCCGGCAATACCCGCACCCGCACCTATGGCAAATAATTCATTCTTTAACTTTGAAAGCTCTGCAACTGTTCCCTTAGAGGTAGCGGCGATTTTCTCTAAACCGGCTTGCGCGTTCTTGTCGGTCAGTTGCACTATGATATCTACTACGTTATTCGACATCCTTATTCATCGCCTCCATTTCTAAACCCTCTAATATCCACATTAGACTAAATAACATAGGATTTAGGTTGATGTTATTAATCTCAGCCACCGTACGTATAGCCGGATAATCAAACCCTGCTAATCCGCCAGAGTGGTAAATACGTTGACTACGTGATAGGTTGTACAGCTTCATAGCCAGTTTTGAACCAAATAATAGGCGTGGTGGGTTATAGTCACACTCGGAGCAGTCGAAGGACTGCTTTGTAGCGGTTTGTAATTCTTTACATCCCTGGCAGTACTTCGGCTTATCCGAGGACATCCACCTCCACGCCTCTTCTAGTTTTTTTCTGTTTCTTCTTGTAATTGATATGTCAATGTAATGACTTCACCTGCGAAGGCCATTGCATCTTTGTCAGTTACTGTATTGAGTTGTTCGTCTGTGAGCTTATATACATCAGTTAAGATGAAACGCATAATGTCACGACTACGAACGATAGATGCTACTTGATCATCAACATCTACTGGGCAATACACGAAGTCCAAACCGGCTTTGATTAAGCTATCACGTTCAGTCCATGTAAGGGCTCTTGGTTTTAATTCGTTACCTTGAATATTCATAGATACCTCCTAATGAATTAGATTAGTAAGAAACTTGGCTGTTAACCAATTCAAACACTACTGCGGATTGACCTGCATCATCACCATAGTATGCTTTGAATGGAAGTTCGATATTTACACCTTTAGGCCCATCAATACCTGGGGAGTTACGTTCGTAAATCAACTCAGGTAACTTAATAGTCAAGGAGTTAGTGCCTTTAGTAAGGGTTAATTCCAAGCTAGATTCAGTACCGTTTACTGCCTTATTTAATAGGTCCATATTTTGGAAGAAAGCTTTAATAGTACCGGATACGCCGATAATACCTGTATCAATGTAAGTACGGAAGCCTTTACCACCGATTGCGTAAGAGTCACCATCTAAGCCAAAGTCAATATCAAGGCTCATGGACAATACGTTCGCTACTGTAGCACCACCTTCTTTTATGGTGGCTTCGAGGTTTTCGAATGGAGTAAATACAATAGACTTAGGTGCAGTATCGAAGGGAACCGCTGCCATAGTTTCTTTACAACCCATTACATCAATAGATGCAGTCAATTCAGCATCACCACCGAAGTTCAAGGACATTTTATTCATTCGAACACCACTGAATTGTTGGTAAGTACTAATGTCTTTATAACCTTGTTCAAAGGTTGCAGATGGCATATCTGGACCAATTTTAAATACGTGTTTTTTGCCGGAACCTTGAGCTGTTGTAGTTGGAGCACCAAAGCCTAGCTTTAACCAATAGCCAAATCCTAATACATCAACTGGTGGCACGATGCTACCGGATGTATCGATGTTACCGCGACTAGGTGCCGCCGGATTACGTGTACCTCGAATAACAGAGGAGTCATTCAAGTTTTGGCTTGCCTTCAAAGAGGAACTGATGATAGGCATTACCACGCCACCAGTAGATGGAGTAGTACCAAAGTCAGTTTCAAAGGCCATTGTAAGAGAAGATTGTGCACCTTGTGCACGTTTAGCAACTGCCATATTTATCCTCCTAATATTCAACATTACCGCCAATTACATGCGGTATTTCTATAGTGTATGTGGCTTTGCCTGGATATACAGGACGCCACGAGATATTGTCTGTTTCGTAGTCAATGTTAATGACTGGGTAGTTAGGGTTAACTGCCATGATACATTCAATGAGTAGTTGGCCAAGTTCGTCACACTCGAACGCTCCCGTGTATTTAACTACACGTCCTTCACGTTCTGCCTCAGCTCTTACAATTCCCCATACAAGTTGTAAGGTGTAAGAGTAGGAACTAGCCAAACCCTCAGACTTGTTATCCATCAATATGATCACACACGGGCAATCCTCTTCAAGAGGTGCACTTGCTTCGTCATATCCAATGTATATCCCCAAGTCCTTTCCGAAGTGTTTCATACAGTAGTCGGTAATCTTCTGATTATCCTTAACCGCTTCCGCCCATCTGTTAGCAATGACCGCCAGTGGAATAGTTTGCATTGCTACCTCACTTTATATGCTCGTCTACTAGATGCGAACTGAGTGCTTTTGCCTAGTGCATATTCACCGATTTTAGACTCTAGGTAAGGTACCAACTTAGGCTGTAGTGCTATCCGCATAGGACCAAATGTCTTACGAGGTTTAATCCTAAATTCAGACTTTCCTTTAGCAAGTTGAAAGCCACCGGCAAATAACGTCTTACGCATTGGCTCCGTGATTTGTTTCGTATAACCACGCTCAATCTGTTCGCCTAATCGTTTGGCAGACGATGATAACCACCCTACTTTTACGGATTGCGACTTGGCGTCGTATTGGTAACCAACAGCTCGATACATCTTACCGAGAGGTGTGTAACCAACTGTGGTCTCCTTTACGCCACCGGCTATAAGTTGAGCTCTGGACCTCAGCCCCCAACCTTCCTTATACGCCTTACCGCCTTCCTTATAGGCACGCCTTACTTTAGCGCCAAATGCTGCCTCGAATTGTGCCCTCATAGTAGGTGGCATGAAGTTAGCATATTTATGGCCACCAGGTGAACCGGATTTAATACCTGCCTTGATTTCCTTCTGCATCATCCAACCGACTGACTTCATAGCTTTCCTAGTCCAATCTGGTTTTGTTTTAGCTATAAATTCAAGGTATGGTGTAGCAGTGTCAACGATGGTAAGAGGTGAGTTACTCATGGTCTTACCGTCCTAACGTTGGCCACAATTTCAAGACAGTGCATTTTAGCGTCACTATCGGAGATATGATCCACATACCACTTCTTACCATGGATGTAGATTACATCTTTAGTATTAGGTAATGGTACATCCTTAGTTCTAACCCATACCTTAGCTTTATCAGCAAGGCCAGTTACGAACCCAGAACCTTTACCGTCATACTCACCAATTTCTACGCTAGCCTTAATCTGCTTACCTTCATATGTTATTTTTTCGCCAAATACATCGAGTAAGGCGCTTTCATCATAGGTCAGCATAAGTTATACCTCATAGGGTTAATGCGGACCGTGTGGCCCGCATTTCCGTTAAAATACAATGATTAGTTTTTCAACATTACTGTTACAGTATCTTGAGTAGCAGTTTTAGGTTCTACTGCAATACCCAATGGTTTACCGCCTGTTTTAGCAGCTTTACCAGAAACGAAGTTTACTGCATCACCTACAGCGTATGTATCAGCTTTAGTAGCATCTACTTTGAATACGCCAGTAACTTTCAATGCACCCATTTCGCCAGTTTTGATATCAGTCACAGCTACACCATGAAGTGCACCTGCTTCTACGATATCGCCGGCTTTAATATCTGCTGTTGCCACATAATTAATGCGGTCTGTTTCATATACAAATTTTGCCATATGTGTTATATCCCCCTATTATTTACCTGCGTTTTTAAATACACCACGGAAGTCAAGAGCGCTTACGCCACAGTCAAATGCTACTTTGTATTCAATGCCGTCTACATCGAAGCCTTGACGAGTTTCAAGACGTGGAGTTTCAACGCCATTCAAGTAAGTTACTTCAATAGTATCGTGTTGAGTTGCATCAGCTACTAAGTACCATGCATCTGGGTCAGTCAATTCTGCATCAGCTACAACAATGAAGCGACCTTTGTAAGGGTTAGCTACACCGGAGTTTACACCATCTGCTGCTGCAGTGGAGTTAACGATTTGGTATGCAGTCATTTCAAGTTCTGGAGGAACTACCAAGTATTTAGGTGTGATATTAAGAGTTGCTTCACCTGTAATACCTTTTTGGCGACGCATAGCGGTAATTGCTTTAGCGATTGCTTTAACAGATAAAGCTTCACCTGTACCTGCAACGTTACCATGCTTAGCGTCAAACAATGCTACATTGTCTTGCATTTTAACGTTACCAGTTAATTGAGCATATACCATTTTGTTCACTAAGCGCTTAGCTGCAGAACCGTATTTAGTAGCGATTTTGGAGAATAAGCCCAAGTCATCGTTAATGATCGCTTGACGAGTTAAGCTGAACAATTTACCATAAGTAGCTACTTTAGTACGAGCAGATGCTTCACCGAAGGAGTCTTGTTTGAATTGGCCACCTTCAGGAACTAATTCGAGGGTACCAGCTTCAGACAATGCTACGCGTGCAGCTTCTTTGAAGTCACGGTTAGAGCCTTTACCTGCCCAAACTTGGTAAGTAGTTTCAGCTTCGTTAAAGCCTACCATTACAGATTTATTAGCCAAGTTAGACATGATAGCAGGGAATGTAGATGTGGAGTTAATAGCTGCACGAGCCAATTCCATGTTATCGCCAAAGTTTACTGTAGAACCAGATTCACGGCGTAAGGATTCACGAGCCATTTCAACCATGGAATAACCACGTAATTCTTGTGCACCTGGTGCAGCATCTGCTACAGGGATACCTGCTGCCATCAATACTGCGTCTTGTGCTGCTGCGCGGAATTTATCGCTTTCAGCTTCGCCCATTGTTACGGATACGCCTTTGTTACGAGCGCGAAGTTGGTCCATTACCATTTCACGGGCTTCTTCAACAGATTTACCTAATACGATTGCTTCGTCAGCACCTTCTACATCGAAGTCACGGAACATAGCAGTAATTTCGGAAGTACGTTTACGTTCTTGTTCCATAGCTTTTTGAAGATCTGCTTGAGTAAGACCAGTTTCAACTGGTGCAGATTTTACTTCTTGAACTTCTAAATTTTTCTCTTGATCCATACGTGTGTTATCCTCCTGTGTGTCAATACTTGTATGAATTTCTTCAGCACTACGTCCTACGCCCACTGTTGGGTCAGCAGGAACAGATACAATACTGATTTCTAAAGGTTCCCAATCCGTTACTACATAAGCCGGACCATTAAATCGACCGTTAGTAGATTTAGTATCTTCATCTTCTAATACTTCATATCGGTTGATTGAATAGCCTACGCTTACACCTTGTAGCGTACCGGATTGTACCTTTTGGAATATTGTTTCGGATTGTTCATCTGTGTCAAAGCGTACTAACGCTTTACCACGGTTATCTTCTAGCCATACCTTATCGATATGACCTACAACCGCATCACGATCATGGTTAAACAATACCGTACCCAAGCCATTATTAAAGCGCTCAAGGTTGATGCACTCTTCATCGTGGCAAAGGATTTCATCGCCGAACCAACGGCCATATGGCGTCTCGGAAGAGAACGATAATTCTACTGTCCGACTATCGGTATCGACGTGGTCAATAGTAGTTTCTCGACAGTAATTGCCAAGAACACTACGCTTTTGATGTTCACTCATTACTAGCCATCAGCTCCTTCCTGTGTAGTGTCATCATCGCCCATCGTTAGCGGTTGCAACTCACTGGAATAATCAAGTAACACCCCAAGCTCACGAGCCCTATCCTGTTCGAGCTTCCGTTGTTCAAGGACTTCCTCCCAATCACGACCGGATGCTGCGCACACGTCCTCTAGGGTTGTAAGACCAGATTTAATAGCTTCCTTATTAGCGTTAACCTCTTTTACTGGGTCAATCCAAGACCACCCTGGAGCAAGCCAAGATACCTCTTGGTATTTGTCTTTGTTCGCCAGGTAATCTGGAGGTAGTTCACCAGATAAATAAAGGGCATCAATAAAGGCTCTCCAAATTGGCATACAGAAGTGTGCGATAACAAACTCTTGTAATTGACGGAACGTCTTTTGGTCCTCTAACAGGTTTTGACGTGCGGCCGAGAAGTTACCGGATATATTACGCGCTACGATGTCAGCGCTCATACCAAGACCGGACGAGATACGTCTAGTCTGAGTTGCCGAGTATTCGCTTGCAGTACCAGCGTTACGCTTAGGGTCTGCAAACTCGATGGACTCACCAGGGCTTAGGTGTCTAACCATACCTGGTGCCATTGTCATGCTAGGTCTACCTTTACTATCACGTGGAAGTAAGCTAGCCTGTCTAGCAGAATTCTGAGAAGTGATAAATGCACTGAAGCACGCTGATACACGTGCGGCAATTAAGTCTGCGTCCATATACTCATCGATATCGTGGATCCGACGCAAGACTAACGCCAAGTGACTCATACCACGAATTTGTGTTGGACGATTTGGTTTGAAGAATAAGAACGCTTGGTCTGTAGTTAACCGCATAGCCTCAAAGGTTCTCACACCCATAGGGTCTGCTTTGCTAACATGGTATGCTACAGGCTTTCCATATTCGTTTACCTCAACACCGCTAATGATGTTATTATTGCCATATTTGATGTCTATGGCCCCTATGTTCTCCGCCTCGATTAATTGGATAGCCAAGGGGAGATAATCGCCCTGTGCGGTCTTATTTACAAGAATTTCGCCATCGTACAACATTCTACGTAGTGCCATAGTTTGCAACTCGTAGAAGTTAGATATACCACGTACGTCGGCATTACCGGCTTCCGTCCATTTCGTCCAGGCACGCTCAATCTTATTGTTGAGTTGGTTATTGAGCTTACCGCTCTTATGACGTACTTTAGCTTGTGGCTTGATACCCGGTCCAATTACGTTACGCAAGATGGCAATAACAGCAGACTCAGCTAAGTCACTGTTCATTTCAGCAGACCTTGCACGGCCACGAATAATATCACGTGAACCTGTTGCTAGTTGCTCAGCCGTACCAAATGCAGGTTGCCAATCACTATTCAGTCTATCCATTGATGCGGCGTCGTATTGGCGGAGTGCTTCACGTGCAGCCATTCGCTCTAGTGCACGTTCAGGGTTAACCCATCCGATTACTTTATCTAAGATATTCATCGTCCACCCCATGTTACGTATGCATCAACTTGATATCCATTAGACTCTTCATGTACTCGTTGCATTAGCGTTTGTTCGCGTGCATAGAGTACTGGTAAGTCAATCGTCTTGAACCGCTTACCACCAATCTGTAACTCGGAATATCCTTTAGTTTCGATATCCTCGATGACTTGGCGCACACGTTCAAGTTGTTCATTTACATCGCTCATGGTTCACCTCCTATCTAAACCAATGGCCTGTGCTACCAATTCCGCTTCCATAATCCTCATAGGATGTAGTATCTTCAGCTTCTTCGTAAGGCTCAGGCTCTACTAAATATTTAACTCCGGCAATATCAGCTACTGCCGCGTTATAAGTACATGTATCTAGCAAGTGATTCGTAGGGTGTCCGGTAAGTGGTTTCCATTTAACGGTTACATCCCCAGTTTTCACGTTCCGAATTTCTTGCTTTTCTTCTGCCCTTAAGTGGTCCATATATTCTTGAGGGCAGTCCTTGAATAAATGGATCGTACCGATTTCATCTGTAGGCCTTACCATTCGAGCGAAGATAAAGTCTTTCCAATAATCGGTATTTAGTACATACAGTTTCAAGCCACCGATAACACCCTTTTCAACACTTGACATTGAATACGGTGCGGTCATGGTTGTACTGTTGGATGAACCTTTAAGCGGTATACAGATTTCAGGGAATCTTGCACAGAATTGGTAAACCTCATCTGTTCTGAACCCTGAGTCAATACCGGCTTTCATTACCTGGCGTGGTTCCCCAAATTCACTTGGATACTCACGATTAACGATAATCTCTTCTAAGTCATCCCATGTACTGGCTTGGCCATAGTCGATTAAGTATGACTTAACGCCTGGCGCATATGCTCTCACTTCCCACCAGAAGTAATCGAGCTGTACGTCTACGCTAGCAATAAGGAGTGTAGCCTTATCCGGTACAACACCTCTGTCATACGTTGACTCTGTGAACTGGATATCTTGTGTGCTCTTAGTTTTAGCAGACCGCCAAGGTTCAGCTAGCCAAGAGTTGATAAAGTTCATTAATTGGTCTGCGTAATCCTTAGAGGATAGGAATTCGTAAGCTACCTTACCAAAGGCTACCCAAGGACTGTATATAGAGGATAGGTGGTAGCCAACGGATCGTACTCTACAGTTCGGTACGTTTTCCGTTCGCCATTCACCTCTTCGCAGCATTTCCATTTTGTACTTATCTTGAATTGGTTCTTTGCAGTGCTCACATTCGTAGTACGCTGTATCACGTACTAGGTCTTTATTTCCGTTCGCACTTTCAGGCCATTTGATTTGTTTAAACTTGAGGGTCTGATATTCTCCGCAGTGTGGACAAGGTACATAGTACTCTTTCTGTGAATGAGCGGATTTAAAAGCCCTCCATATATTCCCGTTCTCTACCGTAGGTGTTGATACCATCACGTGTTTGGCATCAACGAACGTCTTAGTACGTTCTGTAGCCAACTTGATTGGATTGGCTTCCTTACCGGAGAACGCTGGGTATTTATCTATTTCATCAAAGAACACATATTTGATTGCCCTAGACGCTAGACTCGATGGTGAGTTAGCACCGGACAATACCATGTAATTGCCATTCGTGAAGTTAAGCTCCTTCTTCTGACTGGCGTTGGCATCATACATTTTCTCCAATGGTTCAGAGTTCTTTATCATTGGTTGTACACGCTTCTCACTATTAAACTCTGCCAGGGCATCTGTTGGGTATACCATCATGACAGGAGCTTGTGATTGATGCAGTGCATAACCAATCATATTGAGTTCTGCTTCCGTCTTACCTATCTGCGCACCGAAGCACAGCACGATTTGTTCAATCAGATCATTGTTGAGCATATCCATAGGCTCACGGAGGTATGGAGTACGGAGAGTGCGCCAAGGCCCTGGTTCAGCACCGGTACTTGGTAGTACACGGAATTTATCTGCCCACTCAGATACGGTATATCGTTCCGGTGGTTTAAAGGCCTCTAGTTCGGGAGCTGTCCACGTAAACGAAAATTCATCGACGTTGTTTTTCCATGTCTTAACAGATTCAGCTTTTGAATTCGTTTTATTTTTTCTTTTTGTGGTCGATTTCCGTTTTGGTGTACTTCCCTTCCCTCGAATAGCTTTCGAGGTACGTGTTGACACACTCATTCACCGTCCTCTCTACAATCACCCTTGTATCTGCGTCTGGGAATTCTTTGCTAACCGCTTTGGCTAGCAGACCAAGGGATGACTTCAATTCTAAAACGCGTCCAGTCCATTCACGTTGTACATCAGCCACATCTATGTACTGACCATCTAGTACTTCGCTTAGTCGCTTTTCACGTTTGGCTCTGGCTTCCTTATAGTCAGCCTCGGCTTCTAGTTTTCGTTGTGCTGCCGATTTCGTTCCATCCTTATCCTTTGACATCCCTAGCCAAACTAAGACTTCCCGAATATTCCACCAACCGGTGGCCACCTTCGGCATACCTGCACGATTATGTCTACTGATCATTTCGGGTCCTAGGTCTAAGATTTGACATAAGACCGCAGTAGTGACTATGAGTTCACCATGTTCGCTGAACTTGACTTTAGGTCTTTCGACTGCCATTTCCAACCTCCTTTCTAAGTGTCCTCTCCAAAAGTACTTTCTACTTGATTTTTTCTCTCACAGGCGGAACAATATCGCGCGGAGCCGACCACCGCTGGTTTTATCGCTAGGGAGTACCTTTTATCATTCATTCTCAAAACAAAAGACAAAAGGTCAATAGTCGAATCGTTGGAGAAGTAAGCAAAAGGGACTACGTGGTTGTGCGTAGTCCCTAATGATACTTCTTGTGCTGTAATAGCCCATGGAGGTTTGTACAAGAAAGGTATTCACTATGAACGTACCCTACAGTGCGTGGTAACAATAGGACTAATGACTTAATCCCTATCGCTCCACACTTGTAGACTATCATAAGTGGTACCTCTAATTGCATATTGTCTTTATTTATTTTTAGAAAATACTTGACAAAAGCTTCTCACTGCGTTCCGTTGGATATTATATATCTGTGCTTCACTGTAACACATATCCTCAATGACCTCCTTCATGCTCATCCCGAAGTAGTATCTGTTCTCTAGGAATGTACGCTCAATGTTATTAGGTATCTTACATATCAATGTCCATAGCTCATACCGTTCCTTAGACAGTGTACGGAATTCATTATTAAGGTCACGCTGTGCAGTATTTAGATTAAGCTGTTGCTCTGGTGTATTTGACCGTTCGTCTTGTGCTTCCACCTCCAGGCGTTGTAGATGTGACTCAATGTCTTTCATGCGCCTACGACTATTCAGTAACCGTTGTAGCTTCCTAACCCCTGGATGCTTACTCCCAGTACATGACTTAGTATTCATAGGCATCACCTAAGATAACTTATGATGAGGCGCCAATACTTCCTCAGAATCAAACTTAATAGTTGCACTCTTACATTGATCATGAACGGCAAGCATCATAGCATTAACCAATAAGGGGATATGTTTATCATCTTTAGAGAACTGCTTAGCAACGGCAGTCACCAACTTAGTAGCCATATAGATTGCCGTAGTAGGGTTCGTATTTTCAATAGTGATATTACATGTTTCTGCATCATTGTTAGACTCAACAATAATGCGCGCTGTTTTATCTTCCATAATAGGCCTCCTATACTTCTTGCCATTCCTGTAAGATTTCACTATACCGATACATAGTAATGTTAGTTAACTGATACGCAGCATCGTTTAAGTTATATCGATTAATCCACGCACGGTAGATATCAGTTAAGTAGTCTTGTAGCTCAGCCTTTTGGCTAGGCGTTACTACATTGTCATGAAGATAGTACACCTCATCACCTTGGTCTACCTCATCTTGACATCGATTAATGTCATTCTGAATAACTTCATCTACATTGATGTAACCTGGGTATGGTACAGCACGACCTACTACAATGGTCATACCTTCACATGGGTTACATTGTTCAGCTATCCAATGTAGTGCTTTTAATGCTTCATCCCAGGTATCACACGCCATAATATATTCATGACGATCTAATGTGACGTATCCGCCAAATAGTGGTTTCATTTCATCACCTCATTAATGTACCTATCCAAATACCATCGTGCCTTCTTTAGGTCTTCTAGCTTATCGCCTTTAGAACCGGCACGTGTAATATACTTAATAACATTCCCTAAATGGAACGATAACCCTTGGTCCTCGATGAAGTCGATAACTTCAATCTTGCCACGATTATAATGTGAAGGATGGTCAATTACATTAGAGATTGTCTTAGGCTTTATATCAGTAGTAACACATGAGACTTTAACGGCATCAGCGGTAACACAATCATATAAGCCTTGAACACTTTCAGAATTAATATAGGACTCAGTAGTTTCCATTTTGGAAATAACTGGAGCGCTTTCAGCTACCTTTTCAGGTTGCTTATCTTTAGGTAACACATTTTTCTTAGGTTTATTCAGTAAGTCTCTACATGTAGGACAATTCACTGCAGGTCTACCTTTACCTGCCTGCTCGAACATCTTGCCACAGTTCTTACACTTAGTCATAACTTTCTCCTTCACTTCCTCTTTAGGTGGTTCATCTTTAGCAGGTGTAGTTGATTTATCCTTATTAAGGATAGCCATCAGTTCTTCTTTAGCACATTGTGCGCAGTACTGTTCATCTTTCTTGGCTAGGAATGTACGTCCACACCGGATACACTTTCTTGCAAGTGGCATCTTATAGTCTCCTCTCTAAATCCTGTTCATAAGTTTCCACATTTCTAATGTATGGATTTTCATATTATGCTTATTAGCAAATTCATATTCACCTTTACAGCCACGACTCATGTTCCAACCTTCACAAAGTACTAGCACATCACAATGGCTAAGTAATCCTAAGCAGATATCTAATCCTTTTTGGTAATCATCACCAGTCAGATATACATACCCATAGTTATGGATAGGTGATACGTAGTCATGATCTAAATCATTCAATACTAACTCACCCATAATTGCATCAATCTTTTTACGGTTGCTTTCCTTACCACCATAAGGATGAGCAACATATACAAGTTTTTTATTCATAGCTTCAACCTTTCACTGTAGTTCTTCTAACGTTTCGATATGAACCCATATCCCTGTGACTGGGTTCCAGTACTTTTCAGTAACTTCACTGCACACCTGGGCATCATCATTCCAATAGTTGAGTGAAGTCATACAATCTTTAAACAATTTAATAAGGTTATCTGTATCAGGCTTAGTGGTTTTCCATTGAGCCTTTTTACAGTTAGCCTTGCCAAAGCACCACTTGGTAACCAGTCTAATAGGACCTTGTATTGGATCCATAGGAGTATGTGGAGCAAGCTCTTCTGTAAATAACTTTCTGATAGCCTTTACATTTTCCGAATCATAGAATATTGGCTTACCCTTTTTTATGGTTACTTGTTTCTGTTGATGGGTACCTGTTGGAACTTTACGAAGAGGAATAAAGAATTCAATTACCATTCTTATCACCTCTCATAGCCTGGTAATGTTCATACCTAGCTTTATCTTCGGCTTCCCATACTTCAACAGGAACCATAAATACACGATTAGTAATTACATAGCTCTTAATATGATGAGCATTCACTTCAACAATAGGGGCATGTTCACCATAATGTGTATAGATTGGTAACCAGTTCCTATTAGCTATATGTAAGTCAACTACTGGTCTAAAATTTTTAAATGACTTAGGTTTGCGCTCATATAAATAGTCATGGTCACCAGGTATATATACCCACCCTGTACACTTACTACCATTTTCTTTCATGGCTATCCGCAGTCGTACCCATAATTCATTTGAAGTCTTATTCACTGTAATTAGATCCAATGACATATTTACACTTCCTTAATCTATGTCTAATACGCTTAACATTATTACCAATATAAGCGCCTACATCACATCGCAAGTTACGTTCTTTAAGTTGTCTATCCATTCTAGCTTTGTACATTATGTAACTCACACATGTACCATGACAGCCAACTGTACGCAGCTCACAATTCTTACATGGAGTTTTCATTCAAAATCAATCCTTAATGTAATCTTTAATAATATAAGTTTTAGTTTCTTGCACAACCCATGATGTATTTTCATATCCATGACGTTTCTCCCATGCTTGGAATACTTTTGTTAGTTCTTCACTTAGTTCGTCCATGTGTTCGTTTTTAACATCTTTCATGTAATCGTCTGACCATTCTGCGATTTCATCATCTAAGTTGTAATCAAGCACGTTCCAAATCACTCGTTCACCATCTACATCAGGTACATAGTAATAAGGATGTCCAATTCTTACTGACTCAAAATCATATTCCCCTAAATAACCATGATCACTATCGCATGCATCAAACAAATATTTTTGGTAATCCAAATAATCTTCGATAGCCTCTTTAACGCTATTCTGTGGTTCACCAGCCACTTCATCATCAACCCAACAATATTTTGTTTCATCTTTAACCAACATATTTTCACCATCTATCAGTACATTCAAAACTACTACCCAAACCTTTTTAATTGATTAGTTATAGGAGGCATATGGGTGGGGGAGTCTACGACCCCCACCATATGTACTCCAACTATCAATCAGATTCAAAATTTCATTCACACCTATATATATATATAAGGTGTGGTGGAGCTATTGTTAACCTATTTAAAATTTATCTAGGTTAACATTTTCATTCGAAACAATCTCACCCAATTCGACTTTGAAGATTGGCATTTCTTTCAAATATCTTCTAAGTGTAGTTTCAGATATTTGCATAATTTCCATGACCTCTTTTATGTCAGCTCGTCCACTAAATCCATTCTTAGCAGCAGCGATATTAAAGGCATCGACTAACTGTTGCTTTTTCTTTTCTTTTGCAGATTGCTTAGCCTTGTTCATTTTATTAAGGCCCTTTTCTTGAGCATCTTTGAACATAGCCATCGATAAGAAGCCACTATCATCGACCTTATGTATTGGATATTCAAACCATAGATCAACAGGTTTGAAGCGAGGGAACTCACGGAGCGTACCTTCCATTCTCCATGCAGTACATTGGCTAGTATCAACTGGAGCACCTTCCAATTTATTTTCGTCTAGGTTCTCTGCTTCAATTTCTAGCAAGTCAATCAAGGCATCTGGGTCACGAGCAAATACACCGGAACCTGATGCACGGTCCATAGACCGCTTACCAGTTTGATTGCCCTTAGAATGATGGTGACAATAGATGACGGCGCATTTAAGTTCAGTACATACCTTGTCAAATTGGTTACAGAAGTTAGCCATTTGGTCAGCGCTGTTTTCATCACCAGTAATTACCTTATAGATAGGGTCAATAATGATAGCCTTATACCCTTTCTTTTCAGCTCTACGGATTAGCTTAGGCGCTAGTTGGTCCATAGGTAATGACTTACCACGCAAGTTCCAAATGGATATCTTGTCTAGGTTATTCGGTGCCAGGTGCAATGCTTCATATACATCCTTAAACCGGTGTAAGCATGACGCACGATCAAGTTCTAAATTTACATATAGGACTTTACCCTGTGCGCAGTTAAACCCAAACCACGGCTTGCCTTCAGCTAGGGATATACATAGTTGGATAAGGGCGAATGACTTACCGGCTTTAGATGGACCGGCAATGAGCATCTTGTGACCTTCACGAAGGATACCATCGATTAAGCTTGGTGCAAGCTCTGGCATGTTATCCCAAAGTGCCTCTAAATCTTCCGGTTCTGGGAGATCATCATTGACAGTAGCTATCCATTCTTCCCATTCCTTGAATGATTCTTTACCAATATTCGTAGCGATTAAGAATTGCGGTTTACCGGCACGCATCACACCAGGCATACGTGATAACCGGCTAGGGTTTTTGTTTTGCTTATCAACCTTAAAACCATTCTTCTGTACGATTTGATATAGGAAGTCTACTCGATTACGGTACTCAGAATAATCATTGGCATCGATATGCACGATAGTATGGATGCTTTTACCACCGCTATATACCATAGCTGCAATCGGCAACTCTAATTGCTCTAGGATAGCCTTTTGTTTTCCAAGTTCCATATTGTCAGACTCGATAAGTGCGAATTTGAAAGATGCTACGTTATCATTCTTTACACCTTTACCATCTAATGCATTAAATCGTATCCATGCACCGGCTTCTTCATCTAGGGTACCTATTGCATCATCGACCTTTTTATTGGCTCTCAGAGCGTCTAAAATTTGATTTTGCGTACGACCATAACTCCCTTTAGTTGGAGATTTGAGCTCGGTACCGTCCTTATCTTGATGAGTGTAGACAGTGTTCACATACCCAACATAATCATCTGGCTCGAATAACGCTTGGAGGTACTTTGTTAAGTCATCCACACGTTGTTCTTGAGGGTAGTGCTTAGGAATTTCAATGTCAGAGGCTTCTACCCAGGTCTTGTCAATAATTTTGTATGGATCAGGATTAGCCATAACCATTGTTCCAAATGGGACTGCTGTTGCATCCCATTGTGCACTACGGTTAGATGTCCATCCGTTCTCCTTAGCCATCTGTGTGATAGTTGCCCCTGTAATTTGTTTACCTGTGTAAGCACCGAATGAATTCCATTTAGCTTCACATTCACCAGGATGGAACCGCTCACCGTCATTAGATGACCACTCTTCCCATACAAACATTGGATACCCTTCATGGTGAAGTGCAAGGCCTACGTTTAGCCATTCTTCGTATGAGCAATCGACTGGGTCAATGAACTCCAATACTTCTCTTAAATCTAATTTTTTCTGTTCCATTTGCACTCCTTGTTCTTGGTCTTCTATTACCGGCTTGTGTTTTGGCATCTACCCACCTACAGTTAGTAGGGCTATATGGTCCATCATTATCAATGCGATCAATTGTTAAATTATCTTGATATCCATTAGATTGCGCCCAGTTTATAAATAGTAAAATATCTGTTAACCATTCTTTACAAATGTATATTCCTCTTTCACCATAATTTTTATAAGCGTTTGAGTTGGGATTATAGCAACGTTTTTTCATTCCATAAAATATCTTTGCAATTCTACGTTTAGATTTTCCGTGAATTTTATGTGGCATTCCTGCATTTCTAAATTCGGATTCATAGCAACCACAACTTTGTATTTTCCCAAATCTTAAATGAT
>OJKL01000091.1_pt1 | contig 40515 bp, 41 predicted proteins | sample 1596581 | NCBI WGS metagenome assembly OJKL01 (sample SAMEA4350109, study PRJEB24818) | metagenome | biome: human; feature: gut; material: faeces | place: Denmark | collected 2013-09 | reverse complement strand
AGCGTATCTGCGCCATATTCTGAGCGTACTGCCGGAATGGCCTTCCAACCGAGTTGGCGAACTCCTGCCATGGAACGTAGTACTCACCAATAAATAAGCGTCAATACGGTGCTCCGTTGACGCTTACTACTGACCGGGGTATCCAGACCTGCATCCTCGCGTTTTCCGACCATCAAACGACACAGCAGACCTGTAGTGCTGCCTCTGATCTGGCTGTTATCTGACATATCATTTTCGCATGAGGAAATGCATGTTTAACAAAAATAAAACGCATATCGAAAACAAAGCCTTTATGGTGGAACCGTTCCGGGATCCGACAGCTAACGAATGTAATATCGTGATAGCAAACGATATTTGTATCCGGGTAGCACTGTCACCCTCTGAGGTGTTCCAGCCATTCAGCAAAAACACGAACCAGTAAATCCTCCCCACAACGCTTTCTTCTTTCACTGCTCAGGAAAAATACACCATGAACCGTATGATACCTGCGGGATGTCTCGCCGTACTCTGCCTGAACGGCTGCCATCTCCCCCCGGATAATACAGCTCCGACCAGAAAGTATGGTGCTGCCTCTGATGTCGCCGTCGCCCGGCATGCGCAGTATCAGCTATGGGGGCAGGGAATTTACTCTGCAGCCCTTCCGGAGCGTCAGTCCGGCGGCAGTCTGAAGGCTCACAGCGACCGTGTTTCCTTTGACTGGGAAGGCGATGCCCTGGAATTGCTCAACGAACTGGCCCGTCTGCGCGGCCAGCAGTTCAGCTACAGCGGCGTCCGTCTCCCCTTACCCGTCTCACTGCACGTCCGCGACATGACCTTTGCTGATGTCCTTCGTCTCACTGAAGCCCAGACTGCCTGGCGGGCAACACTCTCGCAGTCAGCCGGGCGTTTACATCTGTCTTTTATGACGCCGGAGAAAAAATGAAAACACACCTGTGTCTCCTGCTGTCTGCTCTCCTGCTTACAGGCTGTGCCGGACAGCATCACCGTTCTTCTGCCGTCATGACAGAAAACGCACCGCCCCCGGATATCCGTGCATGGCTGACGCCCTCCGGCAACCAGGATGATGGTATTTCAGATCCCCGTCGTCAGATGCTCACGGATGCCGGCAGAACGCTGGGATTCCGTGGTGGAAAAGCACAGCGCTCATGGGAACTGATTCAGGCACTGAATGCCCGGGAAAGTACCCTGAATGCCCTGTATGATTTCCGGCCTCTCATCAGCAAGGAAGGCTGGCTGCCTCCTGTTATCGATGAAGCGCAGGATGTTGCACACATCAGACCGGACCAGATAAGAACAGCCTCCCGTGTCTGGACTATCCTCCGCCCAGAACGCTTTGTCAGTAATCCTCCTGGATGGCGTGACTGGCTGCTGAAAGGACTCTCAACCACCGCCACACCAGGCACTGAAGGCCGGGTTGTGCCGGAAGACCGGGCACAACGCAGACTATGGGAAAACGCCTTACGTCAGGGATGGCAGGAAGGGCGCCTCAACGCAGATCTCACACTGGAAGCTAATCAGAAGCGCCTGACCCGTGATTACCGGGGCATGATGCTTTACGCCCTTCTGTGGCGTCAGGGCATGATCACACGTCCAGATGTCACAGAGCAGATGCAGACGGTTACCGGCAACGGGCAAAAACTCATCACTGGCGATCGCGTCCGCCGCCTGAAAACACATGCTGAATTTACGCTGCAGAAATCGCGCTGGCGCCCTCTTGTCAGCACCGAAGGAGAGAAAAATGATATCACCAGATGACTTCGGTACCTTCCCCTTCTCCCGTTTTACGGCAGAAGAGTTTCGCCATTTTTTTGCCTGGTGTGCCCGCCACCGCGTCAGTGATATTGATCTGACCGGCGGTTCACCGGTATCCGTCAGTCGCTTTGGACGGCGGGTTCGCTCATCCGTAAATCCCCTTCCGTCCTCCATCATGATGGCACTGAGTGATGAGCTGTTTGGGCGGGAGGTTCTTCCCCGGGTTCTGTCAGGTCATCCCGTGGATCGTACCATTCAGGTCAGCGGAGATGCCTCCGGTCGCTATGGCCTGCAACGAGGTCAGCGTGTTCGCCTGCGCTGCCACCTGATACAGGGAACATCGGCAACAGAAGAAAAAGCCATTTCCGTCACCATGCGGGTGATCCCGTCAGATATTCCGGACATCCTCACTATGAATATTGAACCGGATCTGCTGGATGCCATGCTCAGAAAAACCGGCCTGGGCTTCATCTGCGGAGAAACCGGCTCCGGGAAATCCACACTGGCGGCGGCACTGTATCGCCACATTCTGAAAAATTTCCCCGATCGCAAAACAGTGACCTATGAAGATCCGGTGGAATACATTCTGGGCGGAGAGAATGACCTTCTGCCTCCCCATCAGGCCGAAATCGGGCGCGATGTGGAAAGTTTTGCTGCAGGACTTCGCTCTGCCGTTCGCCGTAATCCGGACATCATTGGTATCGGTGAAATCAGGGATTATGAAACAGCAGATGCCGCAGTCCAGGCGGGTAATACCGGACACTTTTGTATCGGCACCATGCACACAAAATCACCCGGAGAAACCTTTGCCCGCCTGCTGGGATTGTTTCCTCCTGAAATCAGGGATTCGATGGCTGCAGCCACGCTTTCCCTCGTACAGTTCATTCTGGTGCAGGTACTGGTCAGAACAAATGACGGCGGCAGGCAGGCTGTCCGGGAATACATCGTCATGACTGACGAACTGCGCAATACGCTCTCCGGACAATCCCATGCAACATGGGGACATTACATTGACGAAATCATTCGTCAGGAAAAACGGCGGATAAGGGATCAGGTTCTGACCATGTATCAGAACGACCGCATTGAGAAATCAGAAGCAGCGCTCTTCATCCCGGCCGGAGAGTTCCCCCGATGAAACGCGAAGGCTTCTGGCGGGATGTAACACCACCGCTCAACATTTATGGTGTCCCCCTGCCGTTTACCATGATTTACCTGCTGTTGTTTCCGTATCCGTCAAAAACGACATTCTGGGTGTGCAGCGGCATTCTGCTGTTTTTTATGCTCCTGGGATATTCCGGCTGGACAGTCCGCACCCTCTGTATACGTCTGTACAGCCTGCTTCAGGGTAAGCAGGCATCAGGACGTCCCTGGTGGTACCGACACCGCACAGAATTACCCCGTGAATGGCACGGACCAGAATAGCCCTCTTTTGTCCATCATCCCGGCGTATCACAACGCCCTCATCTTTAATCCCCGGAGAACGACATGAAGTCCAGATATCGAACCTGGCTTGCTGTCCCGCCTGAGGAGACAGAAGCCGTAAAAAATGCAGTACCCCCGTTAAATGGCCGCAAAGCTGTCGCATGGGATCCAGAAAAAAAACTCTGGTATGCCCGGGCAGGTACCGAACTTTCTCTGCTGGAGCGCTGGTTACCCCGGCCGCAGGAACTGTCGATGGATGCCGGCGATCCGGTCACCGAATTTGCTCAGGTCCTGGAAAACGCCGGGCTGGTTATTCAGGGATTGCCACAGATGGATGGCGCCATACACAGAGTCGCCACCCGGGATGACAAAAAAGGGGCCAAAAGTGGCGCATACAAAGCCTATCTTGATGGGCGCCCCGCTGGCTGGTACCGCGACTACCGGAGCGCCGATGACAGTCCCACAAACTGGGTATTTTCCGGCGGAGAACAACACGATCCTCTGGCCAGACTGCATCTGCGGGCATTCGCTCAGCAACAGCGCGATGATAACGCACGTAAACTGCAGCAACAGTACAACAAACAGGCCCGGTATGCCCGCTCCTATATTAACGGGTTGCCACAGGCAACAGCACATGAATACCTGACGCGCAAGGGCATCCGGGCCGCGCCTGGCGTGCGGCTGAACAATAAAAATGAGCTGGTTATTCCCTTCAGCAACGGCCGGGGGGAAATACGTTCGTACCAGCGTATTCCGGTCACCGGCGGGAAGGATGCCCGCATTCTGAAAGACTCCGAGAAAACCGGCAACTGGTTCACCTTCGGAACCCCGGAAAATGGCCGTCCCCTGTTATTTGCGGAAGGTTACGCTACTGCCGCCTCCCTGCACGAAGCCACCGGCCTTCCGGTTCTGATGACAGTTGATGCCGGCAATATGATTGCCGTGGCAGAAAATGCCCGCCAAATCTGGACTGACAGCCCCTTTGTCTTCTGTGCCGACAACGATCATCAACGGGAAATTAACAAGGGGGTTTTTAGTGCAACAAAAGCCGCAGAAGTCACGAATGGCGAAGTCATTATTCCGGCCTTTACGGAGGAGGAAAAAGCACAGGGACTGACCGATTTCAATGACCTGGACGCCAGCCGGGGACGGGACGACTTTCAGCATGTCATGAACGCACAGTTAAAACATATCGGTATCCCCACACCCAACAGTGACACTGCCGACCACCGTGAAGCTGTCGTGATCGGCAACCTGATATTCACACCGGTAAAAGATGAGAAGCCACAAATGTCCCCTGAAAACAAACAGAGCACAGCCCCGGAAACGGTGCTGGCGACACCGGATACGCCTTATGACATCCACACTGAAGAGACAGAAAACCAGGCATATGAAGATGACTATGCCGCCTATGCATCCCTGCAGTCAGTAACTACGGAGACGTTATCCCCGGATAAACCACTGGAGAATATTGCGTCTGCCGCTGATACCGGCACAGAGAATACCTCTGCGGCTACCGCTGGCGACCAGGAAGACCTCAATACAGACACCACAGGTACAGACACCGCTCACAACACCAACACAGCAGAAACAGGAACGCTTCCTGAACCTGCAGAGATTCAGCCTGTTCAGAAGTCCTCCCCTGAACCAACAGCAGAAGACAAACCTCAGGAGAGCGTTATACCTGCCGCTGATACCGGTGAAAAAAATGCCTCTGCCACCACCGCTGACAACCAGAGCGTACAGGCAGAAGAGCTCTCCCCAGGTGACGACACACCGGAAACCTCCCTCTCCGACGCGGCCGGGATACAGCACTCCACCACAACGCAGTCTGAAGAACAAGTGCAGGTCTCCATGGCCACCGCTGACGACTGGAGCGCATTTGCGGAAGACCTCAACGCTGATGCCACTGTGATGACCACGGCTCACCACACCGATACAACAGAAACAGCCTCACCTTCTGAACCTGCCGGGACTCAGCCTGTTCAGCAGGCAACCCCTGAATCAACGGCAGAAAATAAACCGCAGGAAGAGGATGTTCTGTCTGCAACGGATACCAGTGAAAAGAGTGCCTCTGCCACCACCGCTGACAACCAGAGCGTACAGGCAGAAGAGCTCTCCCCAGGTGACGACACACCGGAAACCTCCCTCTCCGACGCGGCCGGGACACAGCACACCACCACAACGCAGTCTGAAGAACAAGTGCAGGTCTCCATGGCCAGCGCTGACGACTGGAGCGCATTTGCGGAAGATCTCAACGCTGACACTCCGGGGGCCCCCACTGTTCACAACACCGACAACGCGGAGACAACCACAGTTTCTGAACCGGCCGGGATGCGGCCAGTTCAGCAGGTGACCACTGAACTGACGGCAGAAGATAAAGCACAGGAAAAGAGCGTTGCGTCTGCCGCTGAGACCGGCGCAGAGCACTCCTCTGACATCACCGATGACAACAGGAACGCACCCGCTGAGGAGCTCAATGCCGATGCCACGGTTGCTGCCACTGTTCACAACACCGGCACAGCAGAAACAGCCTCACCTTCTGAACCAGCAGAAACTCAGCCAGTCCGGCAGGCCACCGCTGAACCGACGGCTGAAGATAAACCGCAGGAAGAGCGTCTTGTGTCCGCCACTGAGACCAGCACAGCGAATGAAGCAGCTCGCCCTGAAACGCCATCGCTTTTCAGCCGTCTGCGCCGTTTTCTGACCGGTGGGAAATCACGTACCTCAGAACCTTCCGTTATTCAGGAGAAAAAGCCCACGGAGGCTGAAACAGCAACAGAGGAGGTCGCACCACCATCACCACCGGAAAACAGCCCGGAAGACACATCGTCAGCGGAACCGGACACGATTATCTTTGCGCCCCGCCGTCCCGACAGTCCGCAGCGGCACAACCTGGACGAGATTATTAAAAATCTTGAGCACGAAGAGTTTCCCGACAGGACAGCGCTCTACCGTGTTGACGGCGAACCAGCCTTCCTGGACAGACTCTATTGTCTCGAAATGGTGGATGGCGCCAGCGCGGATGACAAAAAGGTTCTGGCTGCCCTTGCTGTGGCCACCAACTTCTATGGCGGCGTTATCGAGCTGACCGGCAGTGATGCCTTTAAACAAAAAGCCATGCAACTGATTGTCGAATACGACATCAAGGTTCGCATGAAACTCCCGGCCCAGCGGGCAGCACTGGAAAAACTCCGCAAGGAAAAAGAGATGGTGCATGATGCCATTGTCACCCACAGACCCACGCCGGAACTCAACCGCCAGTCACCGGAAGAAACAACAATGGCACAACCGGAACCCCCTGTGTCACCGAAGGCAGAGGCTGAACAAACAGCAGGCTGTACGGCTGAAACACCGCATCCGGAAGCGCCGGTCACGGCAAAAGCTGAAGCCCCCCGGGCCGACAGACCGGAACAACCAGCCGCCCCGTCGTCAGCGCCAGAAAAAGCCCCTGTCAGTGCACAGCCGCAGCAACCCGACACACCGGAGGAAGAGCCCCCCGGCAAGCTCAGCCCCGGTGAAAGTGTGACTGCCGTCCTGACAAACTACGGAGAAAAAGAGTATGCGCCCGGAAAAGGGCGCTGCTTTTTTGTGGAGCTCACCAACCGCAGTGGCAAACGGGAATACTGGGGAAAAGGCCTGGAAGAACTGGTCAAAAACCACCAGAAAGGCGACCCCGTCACGCTGACATTGCAGGCCCGGGAGAGATCACCTTCATCACCGGGCAAACCGGAATGGGTGCGAAATATCTGGGCCATGACTCCTGTCAGTAACGGCATTACCGTCGATAATGACCATCCTCATGCTGGTCAGCATATCCTGGAATTTCCGATGAAAACATTCAGTCAGGTAATGTCACAAATGCAACAACACTGGCCACAGATAATGCAGGAAGTTCGTTCCCCCAAAAATCCTCCCAATAACCTGTACATTGGTGAGGACAGACAACCGGCATCAGAACCTCAGGATCAATCAATGCGACTCCCCCTCGCTGGTAAAGCCCCCGATGAACTGATTCCTGCCGTCGCCTCCGCCGATAAGGACAATCGTCAGTTGAATCTTCTGCTGGTCCACAGCGCAGATGATCATCTGCAGGGCGTGGTCCGCCTGAACGGCACCCTTTACCCGGCACTGGCCACCCCGTCAGCTGACAACCGTCAGCTGGTCATCAATGCCCTGACGGATAACGGTCTGCAGTTTGCCGGTTACGGTGAAGCTGTTAACCATGATGAGAATAATCATCAGCGTCCGTCCCCACAAATAATGCAGTTTCACCTGAAGCAACAGGACTCCCCGTTGTTTGCCGCCATCCACAAACCGGAAGAGCAGCCGGACAAGCTTTTCCGCTCTCTGGGTTTTGAGCAGACCTGGAAAGAATGGTCTGACAGCCAAAAGGCGGAGGACAGGCAGGAAAAAACTCTGCAACAGGCACAATCTCACAGCCCCGGCCGATGAGCCGGTAAGGACGACCATGAACATGAAAAAAACGCTGCTGGTCATACTGACCGGCATCACCCTGGCATCACCGGTGGCAGGTGCCGCCACCTGCCGGGCGGGGGCCGCTGCCGAAGCCGGCAGCAGAGCCGCCTGGGAGCGGGCGCGCACAGCCAGCCAGGCATGGTCACAGCGGGAGAATGACGTCGCCTCCTCCCTGCAGTCCTGCCTGTCCCGCATCAAGGACGTCAGCATCACTCTTCCGCAGTTCCCCAGCCTGGACAAACTCCTCCGCGACCTGGAAAACCAGGTCTGTGATGCCGTCGTGGATCGGGTGAATGAACATCTGCCGGGGAATATCGACCCCTGGAAAGACTATAACCTCTGAACAGGAGCACCATGAGCGAAGCACAACCCACCTCCCCTGTCTCACCGGAAGCGGATAACAGCGGAGATATTTATAACCCCGTGCTCAGAACCATCGCACAGTCAGAACAACGGGCCGCACTGGTTCCCGGACTGGTCAGGGCCTTGCTGTGTAGCAGCGCAGCTCTCGTCATCAGTCTGACCGGCAATATCATACAGTACTGGCATGCCACCGACGTGACGCGCGAATACTTTGCCACCGACAATGGCCGGCTGGTCCGCCTGGCCCCCACCAGTCAGCCAGCCTGGAGTCAGAGCGACGTCATGACGTTTGGCAGCATGACGCTGAGCGAAGCTTTTAATCTGGATTTTGTCCACTACAGGAAACAAATCACGACACTGGCTCCACGCTTTTCCGAAGCCGGTTTTGCCGGCTATGTGAATGCTCTTCAGGCCTCCAACATTCTGGACACCATTAAAAAGGAGAAATTTAACCTCACAACCACTATCGGGGCCGGCACGCTGGTGAATCAGGGCCAGATGGAAAACGGCATCTGGTTCTGGAAATTCCAGTATCCGGTCAGGATGCGTCTGGTCGGTCAGACCAGCACCCGCCCCGAGCAGGCCTTCACCTTTGAAATCACTGTCCGGCGCGTGGACCCACGAATCAAACCCGGCGGCATGGAAATCAGCCAGATGGTTTCCCGTAACGCCGCAGCAGGAATCTGAGACTCATATCATGCAAATACATCATCTTCTTGGCGCACTGCTTATTGTGTGCGGCACTGTCACGGCTGCAGATAACCCGGGCTGGCAGAACGCACGAACCCCACAGGCTGGCGGAAAGACAGGACAGACTCCCGGGAGCGCCCCCGCAGGCGGCCCCCCGCCAGCCACACAACTCACAGGCCCCCTGCCGCCACCTGCCTCTCCTCTTGTTCAGGAAGCCGCATCACTGGATTCCCCCCTGAATGCAGGTGAAATTCGGGAACTGCGGGGACGAATGGCCGATAACGAACGGGCCATCAGCGCACCTGTCACCAGTGTGGTGCCCCGTATCAGCTCCCTCACGGTAAATCTGTCACCCGGGGCCAGTCTGCCGCTTGTCCGAACCGCACTGCATAACGTCAGCGTGGTAACGTTCACGGACATCAACGGCTCCCCGTGGCCTCAGTCGGATCCGCCTTATAACGCGGCACCCGGTCACTTTGATGTGCAGTTCAACGGCAATATGGTCTCCGTCACTCCCCTGCGCGCCTGGGCTGCAGGGAATGTAACGGTCTACCTCAAAGGACTGTCTGTACCGGTCATTCTGAATATCACCAGTGGTGAAACCGACACCAATACCCTGAGTCAGGAAATCGACAGCCGTCTGGATCTGCGCATTCCCCGTCAGGGACCTGCCAGTCCTGTGGTAGCCGTACCATCAGAGAAGATTGCCCTGCATGATGCCACCCTGCAGGCCTTTCTGGACGGTGTTCCTCCCGATGATCCCACCGTGCGTCGGCTGAAATTCTCCGGAAATGTTCCGGACACCACCATCTGGCAGCACGGCGATGATCTGCTCGTGCGATCGCGGGCCATGCTGCGGGATGAATTTGAACAGACGCTGGCATCTGCTGACGGTACGCGTCTGTGGAAACTGCCGGTGACTCCCTTACTCACCTTCTCCGTGAATGGTCAGTCCATTCACGTCACCCCTGAACTGGAGTAAATCATGAGCGCAGAACAGGACACAGCCGCAAAGTCCGGCAAAAAACTGTCAGCCCTGCTGGTTCTCGGGGGCGTGATTATCATCGGGGGCGGATACCTGCTGCTCACCTGGCTTTCCCCCGAAAACAGCGCATCGCTCTCGTCAGTCAATATCAACAGCACGACAACAGGCAGCGGGCGGACCGTGGTGGAGTCACAGCACTACCGGGATTTACTGCGTGCTGACAATGAGCGCGGGGCCGCAGAAGCATTACGTAATAACCAGACGTTCATCGCCAGTCTGCCCAGGGGACTGGATACTGATACCGGAAACGATCAGAAAAGGGATAATCCCCCCGATGATCAGTCAGGCACTTCCGGGCAAAACGCATCCCCTCCTCAGGAAGATCAGACGGCCCGGGAAAAACGGCGTGAGGCATTACAAAAACTGCTTGCCCGTATCAACACACAGCATCAGGATGCCCGGCCACCGGTAGTGGCAGCTGCCATGTGGAGCACCACCGGCGCGCCCGGGACAGCCCCTCATGCGTCACCGTCCGGTACCGTTACATCACAGCATCCCCGTCTGCAGGAGACGAGTCTGGCAACACCGGCTACACGTCAGGGGATCCAGCTGATACCGGCACTGACCCGCGTACCGGCTTACATCGACACCGAAGTGGACTCTGACAATGCGGTCTCCCGCGTGGTGGCCTCCGTACCTGCCGGGCCATGGGCCGGAGCCGTTCTCTACAGCCAGGACGCCAGACTCGCCGGCAAGGGAATGGATATCCACTTTGACCGGATGATGTGGCGGGGCATGTTTCTGAAGGTCAATGCATATGCCCTGAATGAACGAACAGGAATGTCAACCGTGGCCAGCGACGTGAACCACCGCTGGTTTAAGCACATTGTTCTGCCGTCCATACTTGGCGGTGCGGGAAAGGGAGGGAGTCTTTACAAAGACGCCAACACACAGATCCTTCAGGGAAACTACGGCAGTCTTACCGGCAGGGTGGGAATGCCTGATGGCAGGGCGCTGGCCGGCGTCATGGCAGGCGGCATGGCCGAACGGGGCAGCGAGCTGCTGACCCGCCAGGCAGAGAGCGAACCTTACCGTCAGGTGACAGTATCACGGGGCGAGGTCGTCTCAATTCTGTTTGTTGAGCCGGTCATGAGCAACGATATCAGTCCCACCTCCTCCGGGAGTATCCCTTCAGTGCCACCATCCTCAGGACGTCCGCTCACCCAGGCGGAGGCCGAGCACCAGGCCTCTGACAGAATCCAGGCAGCTGTCCTCCGTAAACAGAATGAAATGCGGCAACGCTACGGCATACAACAGGAAAGTTATCCATGAAAAACGAACATGAAGATCCCGGCAGCTTTGGCGAAACGCCGGCACCGGCATCCGGCAAATCCTTCCTGAAACGCCAGTATATGGGATACAGCCTGCCGGTCTGGGCCGGCTGTGCCCTCATCATCCTGGCCGCCATCTGGTACAAGTTTCTGCGGACACCCTCAGAGCCCCCTGCAGATGCAGGCTTCGATGTCACACCGCCCGCAGCCGAAAGCTGGGCAGAGCCCATGCCCATAACGGAGACCGGGAGCGGAAACACCATGTCCGCGCCTCCTGTCACCCCACAGGCAGACATGCAGCAGCTTGCCCGTGACCTGAAAGCAGAGCTGGACAGGCGGGATGAGGAAATCCGACGTACCCTGACCATGCTGAAAGAGAGCATCACAACCCTTGGCGACACCATACGGAAAGATGAGGCCTGGGCACAGGAAACCCGTCAGTTGCTTGATGAAACCCGTAAGCAGGTGCATGCCCTGCAGATGCAGGGACCACTGCAAATCCCGACCGGGAATAACGGCCAGTCAACGAAAACCCCGCCTTCCCGCCTGCAGGGCATGCAAATCATGTCGGTGGAAAAAGGAATGGCCTGGATCCGCTGGCAGGGCAGTGCCTGGGCAGTACGGGAAGGCGACAGTCTGGGAAACATCACCATCACCCGGATTGACCCGTCCAGCCGGGCAGTCATCACCTCTGCCGGTACATTACGATGATGAGCATTGATGCCCTGACAGCCATAGAGAACTTTGCCAGCGGTATTTTCAGTGCAGGCATGGAGTTTCTCTTTACCTGGGGAGAGCTGCTGGGGATTATCGGCCTTATCGGTCATCTGATGCGCGCCCGGGCAGAAGGACGTCGCAGTATGGGACCGGGAAAATTTATCGCCGGTATCGTCATCTGCGGCATGCTGGTCGCCCTGCCATCCTTCATCAATGCCGGGGGTACCCAGATGGGATTCAGGGCAGATTCCTTCGGCCCTATCGCTTATGTACAACCAACCACCTTTGGTGCCGCTGCCGGTGCCGCCAATGCCATGCTCTCACTGGTAAAACTGGCCGGAGTGGGATTTGCCATGAACGGCATTTCCATCTGGCGTAAATCCCTGCTGGACGGGCATACCGCCCTGAGCAGCAGTGAGTCCATCAGCAAAGGAAACGTCAAGTTTGTTGCCGGCGTTCTGCTGGTTTTTATCGATCGCGTCATCGATGCCTCTCTGGCGAGTCTTGGTCTCGCCTTCTGATCCACATTCATTTTCAGTAATTCAGTCTGTTAGTTAAGGAGACTATATGTCACGATTCCGTGCCATGGCGGCGCGTCTGTGCGCTGCATTTATTTATGTTCAGTTATGCCTGGTGGCCTGCCGTGACCGGCTGATACGCCTGTTACTTCTGCTTCCCGTGATACTGCTGCCCCACACAGCGATGGCAAACACCCTATTCGATATGATCAAAACCGTTGGCGATGGTGCAAAAGGCTCCAGCAGTTCATTTGTGACCATCGCTCAGGTTATTGGCCTGGTGCTCTTTATTGCCGGCCTGCTTGGCCTCAAACAAATCGGTAAAAAACCCGGAGCAGGGCTGGCCTGCATACTGTCCATTGTGGTCGGTGCCTGTCTTGCCGTCGTACCGGAAATGATGAGCAGCGGACAGAAAACGCTCGGTCTTTCTCCGGTCTCCATCAGTTAATCCACAACGGCACCGGTTTCCCGGTGCCGTCTTCACACAATGAAGAGGACCAGACCATGTCCTGTGAGCTGCCCCCTTTCACCCTGCTCAGAACAGAGCACGGCAACGTGATTGCCCGCGACAACCGGGATAATCAGGAGTTTGTGTTTGCAGAGTGTTATTCCACCGCCATCGCAGCACTGATTCTGGCTGCCGTCACCCTGTATACAGAGAGAAAAACGTATGAACAAAACACCGCCACTCATCGCCCCGGCCCGGGAACGCTGGCTTTTCCCGCTCCCGCAACCGGACACGGTATTCAGCGGTGAATCCCTGCTGCCACCACCCGTGCTCTCAACACCCGGACGCTGTCCCTGCTGTCGCAGGACCGTCACTCACCGCTTCATTCTGGAGGATTCATTGCCATTACAGCAGATGGCTGACACCTGCCGGGATACGGTCGTCCTGCTGGAAAAAAACCTCACCCGGGTGATGCGCCTGAAAAAACATCCGGTACCGGAAAACGCTGACGAAAAAAAGAAACACACCCGAACCCTGCAGGATGCGGAGCGGTCCCTGGCACAGGCCCGCCTGTCGGCCAGGCGACTGGCCCTGCGTCATGTGGAAAAGTCACAAATCGTCACAACAGATGCACTCAGCGAAAATGAAAGTGAACTGCTGCAGCCTGAAGGCCCGCCCTTTCATCTCTGTGCCTTCTGCCACGCCTGGCACTGCCTGAACGGCTACGCTGCCGCACAGGGGGTGATGGTCTGGCTCCCTGATTTGCATCCGGCCTCGGTAGTTGCTCTCAATGCACGGGCACTGAAGGAAATTTTCAGCGATGAGCGTAAGCGAATCAGACAGGGACGGGCGGTCCTGAATGCCCTGGTACAGAACCGTCTGGCCGTTGAGGAGAAATTTCGCACCTGGCGTCCGGCGGATTTTGCTGATGCACTGCGCCGCTGGCCGCCGGCACAGCGTAAAACACTGCGGGAGAAGATGGACGGGGTGGCGCTCATTCTGCTGCCAGATTCGTTTCCTGACAAAAAGTACGTCATGTGACACACACCGCTGCCGGTGACGTTCTGCCGGCCCCAACTGACAGAGGAACAAAAAATGGATACCCTCACTGCCGGATATCAGTTTTCCGCAGATGCATTCCGGCGCTTTATTATCCGGACGCTGACTGACGATATTCCGCCTGACGGAGATGAAAAAGAGATTGCCCGGTTCATTCTCCGCCACCCGGCATTTAACGGCGGCTGGCTGCTCTTTCTGGCTGCAGAAATTCATGAAAGATCCCGTACCCATAACAGCATCACCGTCACAGTGAGCGTCGATAACTATCTCTCATGGATGGATATTGCCGTGTCCGGTCTCCCGGAATTACCGGATATGCCCTTCTGTGATTTTTTCATTCGCCGCCAGCAGTTTATTTATCCGGGTGTACCCCCGACAAAATCAGGAGAAGAATGATGAAAATTCACCGCATATCCCCGGAGACGCTTATAACACTCATCCTCGCACACCTGGCCGGAAAAGCTGACAGTACCGCCAAAGAAGAGCACCGGCTACTCCGTCGGTTCCTTCGGGATGATGACGGCAGGCTGGCCGGCATACTGCTGAATATTGCCGGAATACTTCAGTTCAACAGGGAATTAAGCGCCCGGCATAATTATCCGGCCACACCCCTGACTGAATTTTCATTAAGGAAACGGGGAAAACAACTGCATCTCTGTCTCTGCAGTCTCCGTTTCTTTTATATCCCCCCTGTATTTATACGAAATGAAAGAAGAAAATGTATTGTTGTACATATTAATAAAATCACTTATCCGCCAGTAAATTCACTACGCTGACAGCGTGTTTCCACCTTATTACATTTTTATTATTTACTGTAATCACACAGAAATACGCACCTGCCCCTCAACAGATTATTTATTTTCTCTGCTGTTTTTTCATGCCACATCCCCTGCTGTGGCATCAAAAAATATCAGACCGTGATGATTCATCCTTACCGGAGTGCTCCATGCCATGAATATCAACCGCATTATTTTTGCCATTGAAGACTGTATCAGTACCCTGTCACGGTATTCCGTTTCCGCATTCTTCCCCGATTACTGTGATCTGCACACCGTCATCGGTCTGGACCAGCAGGACCGCGAACGCCGCCCCTGGCTGAAAGCCCCCTACATTGCCACCACCAAACAGGGGTATTACCTTTCCGTCTTTGAAATCAGCGGTGCCCTGAAAGAAATGGATGAAAACCCGGACCTGACAGCCCCCGGCACACTGGAATCACTGATTACAGCGCTGGCAGAGCGAATGAACACTGCCTATAAAAACACCGGTCACAAAATCAGTTTTGTTTTCGAACGCGATCCGGAGCGTGGAAGGGATGAAATCGAAGCCATGCTCTTACCCCAGCGAAAATCCATCGCACGCACGGGGATCCTGCTTCAGGACGTTCTGGATGAAAAAGTCACCACGCTCACCCCCTGGCTTGTCCGGGAACGCTGCTGGCTGACCGTCTGGAGCTCTGAAGAACTGCTGAGCCGGACCGATCGCAAGGACCACCAGACCCGTATCAGGAAACTCGCTGAACACGCTCCGCCAGCCCGATTTGCGCAGGATCCATGGCGCTGGACACTTTCCGCACTCAAAATACGGCATGACGCCTTTCTGGACACGCTGGAGCAGGCCCTGACACATGATTCTGATGGTCTGCTGGTTCGCCTGATAGATATTCATGAAGTGGGACGGGAAATCCGCCGTCAACTGGAGCGCAACAGCACACCTGCAGTATGGCAGCCTCATCTGCCTGAAGATGCCCGTCCTGCCGGCTGGCGACAGGGCGAGGATACCTCTGTATTCCACGCACCGTCGCTGAATCTGCAGTTATTCACCACACAGCCTGAAACACACGGCAGCCTGATAAAGGCCGGTGACCTCTGGCACGGTATGGTCGCCATTACCCTGCCCCCCCAGAATCTGCGGACATTCAACCAGCTGGTCAGGGATGTGCCCCGCGCAATCCCCTGGCGTATCCGGATGGATCTGATGCCCGGCGGCATGAAGGCGCTTGGGGTCAAGAAAACCCTGCTGACCTACAGCAGCTTTATTTCCCCTCTCCGGCCCATGTATGACTCGGTGATGATGCTGAATGACATCAACAAACATGATCCGGTCTGTATCATGACCATTGTTGCCACCACATGGGGAAACAGCCGGGAAGTCTGTACCCGTAACCAGGCTCTCCTGAAATCTGCGCTGGAAGGCTGGGGGGTATGCGGCACCACCACCACCTTCGGTGATCCGAGACGTGCCTGGGTGAACACGGTTCTGGCAGCCTCCCACAGCTCCGGCCCGATCCCCCTTTACCCGCCCCTTTCACACGCCCTTTCCCTGTTTCCCCTGAACAGGGCAGGCTCTGTCTGGCGGGGACAGGGAAATCTGATGATGCACACCGAGGACGGCTCTGCATGGGAGGTCGCACTGGCATCGTCACAACAGAACAAGCACACGGAACTGACGCCCGGCGCACCCGGTCTGGGCAAATCGGTACTCATCAACGCACTGTCGGAGATCCAGATAGCCTCAGCCCAGAAGAACCTGCCTTTCATTGCCTATATCGACAAGGGATTCAGTGCACAGGGACTGGTACAGCTTATCCGTGACAGCCTGCCGGAGCAGAGAAAGGACGAAGCCGTGGGGATCATTCTGAGCAATGATCCGGAACACACCCGTAACCTGTTTGATGTGATGTACGGTGCTAAAAAACCCGCCACCCCGGAAAAGAACTTCATGGTATCTGTACTCTGCGCACTGTGCGTGGATACCGGCACCGGTCAGCCCTGTAATCCCGGTGACACCCGGCAAATCATAAGCAACCTGGTGGATCTGGCCTTCAGGGAGTATGGCGAAAACAACCCCAGACTGTACCGTGCAGGAACAGAGCCCCTTGTGGATCTCGCCCTGGAAGAGAGTGGCATCGCAGAACAACATGACGCTGGATGGTGGAATGCTGCCACCTGGTTTGAAATCAGGGACATGCTGCATATGGCTGGCAATATCCCCGCAGCCCAGCGGGCACACTACCAGGCCATGCCCCTGCTGGCTGAAATGTCCGCCCTGCTGGGACAGCCATCCATCCGGGATGTGTTCGGCACAGTTCAGCGCGATAACTCAGCAGAATTGTTACTGGACTACATCCGCCGTGCCCTCGATCAGGGACACAGTGACTACCCGATGATGTCCGGCTGTACCCGGTTTATGCTCAGCCCCGACACCCGCGTTGTGGCCGTTGATCTGAACAATGTGGCCGGTGACAAGACACCTGCCGGGCGTCTGCGCACCGGCATCATGTACCTGCTGGCAGGACAAATCGCCGGCGGGGATTTTGTCCTGCCGCAGTATCAGGAGGAAATACGGAAAAATCTCGACCCACGCTACCATGAGGTGATTTTCCGCCGCATTGAACAGCTTGATCAGGAGGTCAAGACCAAAGTCTATGACGAACTGCACAATGCAAAAGGGATCAACTTCATCTGGGAAGCCCTGGACACCCAGGAGCTGGAGCAGCGTAAGTTCGGGATACGCACAGTGCTGAGCACCCAGCTACTGCAGGACTATCCACCGGCAGTTCTCAAATCCGCCAACACCCTCTGGTTGCTGCGTTACCGCCCTGACGAAATTCCGTTTCTGCGGGATAATTTTGGTGTCCCTGAAGTCACCCTGCGGCGCTTCCTGAAAATGCCGGAAGGGGCTGCACCGGATGGCAGCGGTGTCCCGGTACTGGCTGTGTTCCGTGTAAAAAACGGTACGCTGGCCCGGATCCTGAAATTCACTCTCGGTCCACTGGAGCTGTGGGCACTGAATTCCTCACCCAAAGACAGCGCCCTGAGACGTGCGCTGACGCAGGAGCTCGGGTCACTGCGGGCACGCCAGATCCTGGCAGAAAACTTTCCCCGTGGTTCAGCCACCTCACTGATAGAACACCGCGCCCGTACACATGACAGTGAAAACGTCATCCATGATCTGGCTGCGGAACTCATCCGTAAGCAGGGATATCACCTCTGATGTACAGCATACACATCACTCCCCGCTGCCGGCGTCCTGCACGGGGACAGGTCTTCCTGAAAACGCTGCGCGTGGACGGTGACAGTTTCAGCTTCACCCTGCCGTCCGCCTGCTTCACACTGCGACCGTCCCCCAATCCCCGGGTCATTTTTGCCAGTGACAGACGGGCTGACGGGGAGATGAGTGGTATTCGCCTGGCCCTGCCCGGAGAGACAGGCACGCTGATTACAACGGCCACCTGGCAGGTTAACGTGCCGGAGCGACCGCCTTTTGATATACAGCATGTCATTCACTGGCTTCTGCCCGCACCACTCACTGCGCTGATGTCTGACAACACCTGGCTGTGGCCGGATGTCCCCGGCACACCGGCACTCACAGCCGGAGACTGGCCGGTCATGGAAAGCGACACCCCGACACTGAAACGCGTGAAGCGTCGTACCTTCACGCTCATCGATAACCGTAACCGTCAGGGATGGATCACGCGCCGCTTCCAGTGTTTCCCGCTGGCTCCGCTGCCGGAATCACTCAGTCATCGCGTACCAGACATCCTGTATCCCCCGAAAACGGAGAAAAAAGAATGCAAAGACAATCTGCAACCACACTGCTTGCACTCCTGATAGGCTGTGCGGTTATTCCTGCCACCCATGCCTACTCTGTGACCGTAGTGGCCAGCCAGCCTGTCACCACACAAATCATGCCGGAGCTGGCCGCCATTCAGGGCGTGATGGCAGAGATGGTCCGTATGCAGACAGCCACCGGCACAGCCATCAACCAGAGTTCAGAGAAGCTGGCCTCTGTCATCGCACAGGATGGGCAGGCCACCCGTCAGCAGATGATATTCAGTAATGAAACCCGCCGGCTTGAGGAAGCCCGGAAGAGCTTCAGCGTGCCGGACTCCATCTGCAGTGAATCCGCCTCCGGAGTTGCAGCTGAAAGTCGCCGTGCAGCAGCGTCTGCGGCTGCACGTCTGAGTCAGGGAGGAGGCGTCAGCAGTAAACCCATCCGTGAACGTCTCTCCCGGGCAGCAGACTCACCAACCCGCGAGGCATATGACAGTGCAGGCATTCATGCCGGTTACTGCACGGAAGCTGAATATGCCCGCTTTGGCGGAACCGATGTCTGCCCTGCCGTGGGCGAGCTGCCGGGCGGAGACAGCCAGGTGCGATCGCTCTATCAGGGTGCAGGCACAGCAGATACCCCTGCCGCCCTCACCTGGGATCAGAAACAGATTGATGCTGCCACGGCTTACATGAAAAACACCGCCAGACCGTCAGCGGGTCGTGCCCCGGGGAAAGGTGAAGTGGGAACACAGACCGGGCGCACGTATGTGGGCCTGCAGAATGAATACAACGGCATCATCGATGCCGCCTCTCATCCGCAACTGTCACTGATAGCTGACAGTACCCCTAATGAGGCCACCCGTGGAGCACTGACTGAAGCCCTGCAGTCACCATCCGCTGCGGCATATTTTGACCGGACCGCATCATCAGAGGCCCGCACCCGTGGTCACATGAGCCAGCGGGAGTTTGAGGCCTTTGAAGCCGGCAGACGCTATGCAAACACCGACTGGCAGCAGGATCTGCAGGGCATGGAAGGCGATAACCTTCTCCGTGAACTGCTGCGCACTACCGCCCTGCTGAACTGGCAGATGAACGACCTGAAAGAGCAGATACGCCAGGGTAATGTTATCGCCGGGCAGCAGCTGGCACTGGCGGCACGACAGTATTACGGACAGCGTCTCGGTGAACTGTCACAGGCCATGAGCCAGGGGAGCGTAAGATGAAAGACGACAACAGCACCGACAAAAAAAAACCGGCCCCCCGTCTCCGCCGCATCGGTGACATCGGGATAAACCTGTTCGCACCACTGGCCGAAACCCGGTGGATGCTGCGCAGCTGCCGCCATATGCTGGGCCAGCATAAAACGCGCCTGAAGCGCCTCATGCCCGACCGGCAACCGGAGAGTCCGGTCTGTATGACCTGGGAAGAAGCCGTCAGGGCCAGCGGCCTTACGGTCAACGAACTGGATCGGCGTCTGCGACGTCGCAGGATGTTCTGGCGGACAGGATTCTGGCTGATGATGATACCGGTACTTCTGCTGTGCGGCATGGCCCTTGCTGCCACAGCGCTTCCGGCCATCACCCTGATACGTATACTGGCCTGCCTGTTACTGATGAGTGCCATTGCAGCACTGTGTGCCTCAAAAACCCTGATTGTGTCATACCGCCTCTGGCAACTGAATGAACGGCGGGTCAGCGAGGACGAACAGGGCACCTTCCCCGATTACCTGCAGGCCCGGCACGGCTGGAAACAGGCCACATGGCTGGCCATTACCCACCGGCAGTACTGACCGTCCGGTCTGCAATTCCTTTTCCTCATTCCGGAGGCTGATGCCCTGCATCCCTTCGGTTCCGGAGTTATCGTGAAAATCATACCCAGAGCACTGAGTGCGGGTCTGGCGCTGGCTGCCGTACCTGCACAGGCATTCGTCACCTATCAGGACATTGTGAGCGCCGCCACCAATCCGGATGACCTGTCGCGCCAGGCACTGGTCACCATTTTTGGCGACGTGGTCACAAATCCCCTGACAGCCAGCAGCAACACCATTATCGGCAACCTGTTCATGGTGTTTAACGCAATTATCGCCATTATGGGGATAGTCTGGTTCCTGTTTATTGGAATCCGCCATGCTGTCCGCACCGGCCACCAGGGCAATGTCTTTAACAACGGGCGGGACGTCGTCGGAATGCTCAGTATTGTGAGCGGTTTTATGATGATTGTGCCCACCGCTTCCGGCTGGAGTCTGGCACAACTGGTCATGCTCTGGGGCGCATCCATCATGGGCATTGGTTCCGCCAATATCATGGTTCAGACGGCTGCAGAAAACATCGCTGAAGGCTATTCAATGACCGTACAGCCAGTTCATGTCTCCACCCGCACGGCAGCACGGGGAATACTGGAGATGGCGCTGTGCAAACACGCCATGAATGCAGGCCTCGATGACTTTAACCGTACTTCCCGTTCATCAACGCCCCCCATGAGCGAATCCTCACGGACAGAGAACGGCAGGTATACCGTCACCGTTTCAAATGGCAGTGCCACCTGCGGGAGTGTGAGTCTCACCGTGAAAGGGAATGGCAGCAACAACCAGTCCGCGCTGGACTATTTTTTCAATCCCTTCATTGAAACGGAGTATCAGGGAGTCCTGACGGCACAACGATCTGCCATGGATACCATGCTCCGTGACCTGGACAGCGCAGCACAGGAATTTGTGTCAGCGTACCGGACCCGACGCGACACGGGTAACGGCAACCTGCCGGATATTGAAAGCCGTATTCAGAAGGCTGCCAACCGGTATGAAGAAACGGTGCAGAAGGCGTTGCCAACAGATAACGCAGAAACTGAGCGCAGGGAGCAGCTGAAATCCTACCTGACCACCTACGGCTGGGTTGCCCTGGGGGCCTGGTACCAGACCTTTGCCACCGCCAACCAGCGACTGGAAGACCTGGCCAACCGCGCTCCTACTGTGAGTGGCGTCTCGTCACTGGGCGAAGCCGGGGATACGGAGTTCCTGAAGGAAGTCAGAGGAGCTTACCAGGCACAGTTGCAGAACTCACCATATACTCCTGCGCTGGGAACAACCACTTCATCAACTGAATACAGAACAGCGGAAGCCGCTGAACCTAAAAGCATAATAATGAAAGTATGGTCAGGTGAAAATTTTGCAGACAAAATTGCGACATCCTTATCTGGAACAGGAACATCCTCGGACCAACTAAATCCACTGATAAAAATGAAAAATATCGGTGATTACACTATGGGTATTACTGAAAGCATCTGGGCTGGTTATACCACCGTCAGGGTGCTTTCGACTGCCGGCAGCAACTCCGTTTTTGGTCGTCTGGTCAATGTCGTCAGCGGCTTATCTGATGCAGCAAAGGCTTTTCTGGAAGCCTCCGCACCACCACTCTACTTCCTGCTGTTTTTGCTGTTCTGTGCCGGTTTTTCGTTATCCATTTACCTGCCGTTTATCCCGTTTATCTTCTGGATGACCGGCATCGGCAACTGGATAGTCAGCGTGCTGATTGGATGTGCAGCCGGGCCCCTTTGGGCCGCCACCCATCTGGGAACAAGTCAGGACCGGGGAAGCCGGGCCGCTTACGGTTACATCTACCTGATAGACAGCATGATCAGACCGCTGGTGATGGTATTCGGATTCTTTTTTGCATCGGTCGCCATCGTGGCCGGCGGCACCATTCTGAATGCGTTGTTTGGCGCGGCTCTGGTTAATGTGCAGGCGGACTCCCTTACGGGGTTATTCAGCATCGCTGGATTTTTGCTGATTTATGCCCGAGTCTGTACCACGCTGGTTGCGGCCGTTTTTGCGCTTCAGGCTTATCTGCCTGACCATGTGATTAATTTTCTGGGCGGACGTGACGGCGTTAATATGCTGGGGAATATGGCATCTTCGGTCAAAGATATTATTGCCGGCGGAAACACCAATATACGCAGAACACCTGGCGTCCGTGAAGAAAAACTGAAAAATATTAATGGAGATGATAAGGACGGAATAAAACAATAGAGTAAAAACATCAAAAATAAATAAAGCAGTATTGCCATATTCACCTGAAGAGATTAAAATATATTCAGGTGAATATGGGGGTTTATTATGAACAAAACAAAAAGCAGATATCCTTCCTGGTGGGCATATTATTACCTTGTTCGCAATGCGTATTTCATATTTGGCATACCATGCTTATTATTTTATGCTTTTTTCGGAACACTAATTGTTCATGATTCAGCCTTATCTCAAACAATGGATTTTGTTTTTGCATATGGATGCTGGGCATTAATAATTCTCCCATTACTCTGGCTATATCTAAGAACCAGGGCGAAGAAAAAGAAAGTCCTGCAGGTTGTTCAGCAGATAAAAGAAAGCAGTCCCTTTGCGCCGACCAGCGATTATGAGCAACTGTCATTCTCGAAGAGTTGTTATTTCGGGATCGACATTAAAAACGGCACCATGCTGTATGTGCGTATTTATCCAAACAATGTGATGGATGTGATTGGTCTGGATATTCACAACTTTACCCGCACGGTTGCTGAAGACGGCAAGCTGGAAATCCACACCACCTATGTGAGTCTGCCGATGATTCCTCTTGAGATCTCCGGCATCTCAGCAAGGACGCTGGCCAACACCATGCACACCATGGCTGCACGCGGATATGAGTACAAGGAACGTTTCCCACAGATGATCCGGTATCGGGTTAAAGAGTGGGAAAAAGTTGCCGGTGTTCCTGTTGCAGAAGTATTTTGAGGTAGCTATCAACTGTTAGACGATAATCCGTCAGCCGGTTTTCTCTGAACCGGCTTTTTCTTTTCAGGCAGAATGCCTGTCTGCCGTCCCTGTATCAGACTGTAATTTGCACAATACGGCAATTTGACGTTCAGTGTATTCAGGAAGTACAAATCATGCCATCAGCAACACAAACTGCCCGACTGGAAGCAAGGATCAGCACAGAACTGCATGCTATGCTGAAACGCGCTGCAGAAATCCAGGTAAAAAAGGGCGCATTGAGGTTTGCTTTCGCAACAATCCGGCGGCAGATTTCCTGCCGCCATGTTGCCCGTTAACGTTTAACTTCGTAGGCTAACGTTGCCACAAGCACTGTGTTTCCCTGCTCGACACGGAATCCGCAAAGCGAATCCCTCACCATCCAGACAAAACACAGTATCGTCACACAGACGACAATTAACATTGTTAAAAACGTTCGTTGTGGCATCGCAGCCCCTCCATTGCCTTTCGGCCGTCATCGGGCTACTATAATGTTGTCGATGCATTACAGTAGAGCCCTGGGTTGATTGATAAAAAAATCGCCTGGGGCTTTCTGCTGCATGCCGTCCACAAAACGCTTTCAGCATACAGCCTCAAGCGCCCGCCGCTATTCTAATCGATTTTCAGTCTGCCACAATCGGTTTCCACCTAATGACATGTAATGCACAACAGTATTTTTACGGGAAACTACACGGCAAGGACTCCCGGAACACGTTCATTATTTTATGGTTACAGACATCATGTTAAATCCGGAAGTAATAATGACCTGAAAGGAAATACTATGAGTAACGAATATCAAAGCACCAGTATAAACCCTGATGTTTTTGAATAATTTCTTACCCTCCTGAATACACACTGTAAATCATCAGAAGCTGCACTTGCCATGCTGAGTACACTCTGCTACTAACTGATGAGGAGGAGTGGGATCCATCGTCCGGTAAAAAAGACAAACAAGGCGCATTGAGGTCAGCCTTCGCAACAATCCGGCGGCAGATGTCCTGCCGCCGTGTTGCCCGTTAACGTTTAACTTCGTAGGCTAACGTTGCCACAAGCACCGTATTTCCCTGCTCGATACGAAATCCGCAAAGCGAATCCCTCACCATCCAGACAAAACACAGTATCGTCACACAGACGACGATTAACATTATTAAAAACGTTCGTTGTGGCATCGCAGCCCCTCCATTGCCTTTCGGCCGTCATCGGGCTACTATAATGTTGTTGAGGCATTACAGTGGGCCCTGGGTTGATTGATAAAAAGATCGCCTGGGGCTTTCTGCTGCATGCCGTCCACAAAACGCTTTCGGCATACGGCCTCAAGCGCCCGCAGCTATTCTAATTGTTTTCCTGTCCGCCACAATCCTTTTCATGCCGTTATATTTTTTGTATCCGGAACAGGAAAATACCCGGGAATTATCCCATCCGAACGCCTCAGGTTTTCCGTCTACGGGCTTCGTGTTATTACCCCAAAATGCAAAATGCCTGAAATAAGGAGTAGTCATGAAAGACGAAATACAAAGTATGTGCCTCACCCCGGATATCGTTAAACAGTTCAATACTCTTTTGAATACACACTGCCAGTCCTCAGAAGAGGCGCTCGGCATGCTCAGCGCACTGTGTTTTGAGCTCATGATGAAATGTGGTGTTCAGTCCATAAACAGCCTCATGGTCAACGGTATGGGCATATCCATGCAACTCCAGGGGATTGATATTGCCGAAAGGCCAGGCAAGAATATTCACTAACCTGAACAGGGTCTGAAAACGCTGATTTTTCAGGCCCCAGCAGGCTAAAACTGATGATGCAATGACAACAAAATTTCTGCGTTTGTACCCCACCGATGAAAAAGACAAAAACTCACACCGGGCTTCTCATCATTAAAGATAAAACCCGACGTGTCAGCCTCTACGAAACGCCAACGGCATGGTGTATCAGGGGGCAGGAGTGCTACAGCAAAAGCACCGGACGCCGCTGTGGCAGCCACGACAGTCTGAGCAGACTGCGCCTGGACAGCATTAAGCCTGTTGAATGAGTGGTGGCACCATGAAAGATAACAACACAACCGCCACCCCAGAAGCCTGGAAAATGCGTTTTCTGGCCAACGGGACATCCGGCACATGGTTTTACACTGACGACATTGCAGTCACTGACGCGTGGCTTCGCGCGCACCCGGATGATGTGGAGGTTATCCCTCTCTGCCGGATACAGCCCCGCCAGCATTCCCATGAACAACATATTGAAGAACTCCGCGCAGCCCTGGCCCGGATGCTTCTTCCGGTGATGCCCGTCAGCCCACACTGGCGGTGCACAGCCAGGCCTTTCATACCGAACGGGCCTGCCGCGATGCATTGCGCGCCATTAAAAAGGAGAATGTTGGCGAATTTTCTCTGCGGGGCGTTTGTGTTTCTGACGGAAATACGAAGGAGGAGGCTGAGAGCTCATGACGGATATTACTGACAGACATACACTTCGCCGTATGTCCTGGTCGGAACTCATCACGGCAGGACAGGAAGCAGAATTTCAGCGTGATTACGAGCGTACCGGAATAGTGTGGTCATTCGCCTTACATGTTGCAACAACCACGATTAACAAAAATCTGGCCATAGCTCATATTCGACGCTGCGATACTTTGTTGCATAAATCAAAGGCTGTACCCGGAAACAACCCGTGTGGTTCCGGTCAGCGAGTCTGAGACCTCAACATCCCGGGTGATGATTGTCATTCCGGACTGACGCAACCGCTGCACATCTGCGGCAATACGCTGAATACCAAGCCAGAACAGACCATCCAGCGCGGTGACAATTAACCCGCTTTCCAGCGCCAGTTTCAGCCGTGCTGTCGGGGCTTTAACCTGCCCGGCTATATCAGTGAAACAACGCGTCGTCATGCCATAGCTGTCCACCCGCCGTATTCGCGTCGCAAGACTGTAACTGAAGCTATCCGGCACGCCGGATAAGTCATTCTGCAGACTGTATACACATCCCCGCTGCCGCTCATTGAATACGACTTTTTTCTGGCTGAGCTGCCATTCCCGCCGCACGCTGTCAATCATCTGCGGTGTCCGGGTTAACAGCAGACGAAACGGCAGTTCAAAACTGGTCACATAATCAACATTAAGTAAGGCAATCCGCAGCCGCTCCCTGGCTCCTGCTCCGGTATCACGGCATTCACGCATGACATCTTCCCACTGGCGCATCAGTCGCGGTGACTCATTCCTGGCCCTGAACTGATATTTCTCAATCTGATAATCAATATGTTCCTGCATACCGTCACCGGATATCTGTTGCCGTATCATCACGGATATCAGCGTACTGGAATTCATGCTCTGCGTGAAGCATTACATTACCGGAAACATAAACTCAACTTAACGATATTATTCCGTAATATAAACGCCGCCTGTTTTTCATGAATAAAAAAGGATGTAATAAAATGATAAAATATATGTTCTCTCTCGCTATTATTTTTTCAGGTTCCCTCTGCGCTGCACAGATTCAGGGAAACGTTATCCGCGTTCTTGATGGTGATACACTGGAAATATTACAGGATAAAAAAACTGTCAGGGTCCGCCTGGCAAATATTGATGCACCGGAAAAGAAACAGCCCTTTGGACGCTGGTCTGCCTCTCAGTTAAAAGACCTGGTGGCCGGTAAGCCTGTAACCGTACAATACTTACAGACCGACAGATATAACCGTATTCTCGGCAGAGTCTATACCGCTGACGGCACTGAAGCGAATCGTGAGCAAATCAGGAAGGGAGCGGCCTGGGTATACCCGGACTACAACAAGGACTATACTCTCCCGGCTCTCCAGCGCGATGCCCGTGCCCTTAAACGGGGATTATGGGCAGATGAAAATCCGGTGCCACCATGGGCCTGGAGGAAACAGAATAAAAAATAATCATTTACTGATATGAAGCAAAAAAACATTTCAAAGCAAATAAATGGAAAAAATACAGTATGGGAAAAAATTGCCATTTTTACCGCCGCGTTATTTTTAATATTTGCTGTCTGCTGGTCGTAATAAGCAGAATAACAGAAAGGTGTAAAAATGAACCTGGTTGATGCATTTGTCACTAAAGTGATATCCGGACCGTATGAAGAATACGGAAAATAGTGGGTGGATGTAGAATATATTTCCTGGGGAGTTCCGGGGAAAAGCCGGCTCATGTTTGACTCACGGGAACAGGCGCAGGAAGTGCAGGAAGGTTTTCGGTTTTTAACCTGAGCATATTTTATTAAAGGGCAGAAGCATCACCAGACAGAGCTAACGGAGCGATTATAGTCATTTTTCTGATTGCAAAAAAGAGAAGCGCAGCCTACTATGATGGTGTTAGATGTAGAGTGATTTCCCTTTCGGTCAGAGTCACCAACTCCGCCCCGGAATAGCAAAAAAACCGACCTCACCAGTCGGTTTTTTTGTGCCTGTCTCTCACTGCCTTCTGCTGTTCCTGTGAAAATACCCTGGTTATTTCATCCCTGCCCGGTCATTACCGGCGATTGTTCGCATTAATTCCACTCAGCCTCATCCCGAAATTTATCCATTTATCGATAGAGGAATCCCCGTGTCTTACCAACAGACTTCTGCCGCCGAAGATCCAATGGCTATATGGTATATCGTCGGTGCCATATGCCTGCTCTTTGCGATTATCATCTGGCGCTTTTTACCTGAAATCGTCTTCGCCTCCTGCCTGATCCTGCACACACTGTGGGGCATGATTGACTGGGGGCCCTTTCACAACTTTGCCGCCCCCCGTTACAACCTGCTGGCCATCACTGCTAACAACGCGGCAACCATCACTTTCAGCCAGTGGCTGGATGTTATGTCCCGGACAGTGGGGATCCTCTGGCTGATTCTGCTTCCCATGACATTCGGCTTTCTGTGGATGTGGTTTCACCATCCGGCCCAGCCCCGTTTTACCCGCAGGCCACTGAATATCCACACACTGCCCCATATTTTTTCAGCTCTGTCACCGGCGATCGCTCCCGTTCTGGCTGACGGAGACAACAACAGACTCTTCCACGGACAAAAACGTCCCGAGCGCCGTGTCGCACTAACCCCCGAAGCCTTTGTGGAGCAGAACAACCTTATCCGCAACATGCAGCTCGATGTTGCGTCCACACGCCAGTGCTTCATGGCGCAACTGGGGCAACCACTGACCAGCTGGAAAGACATGGCCCCACATGAAAAAGCGCTCTTTGCCATCTTTGGCCTGCAGTTCTTCCTCGGTGACCGGAAAGCAGCGGTAGCCCTGATGAACAACCTCAATCTCTCCTGCAGGCTCAAAAGTAAACGGGACCAGGGGCGTTTCAGCACGCCGGTGTATTCACTGGCCAGAAACGCCTTTATCCGGGTCATCAAAACAGAAGGCGCACAAAAGTGGCTCAGGCAGCACCGTTACGTTCGCAGCGGTCTGGTCTGGCTTTACGCACATGATTTGCGCCTGACGCCTCCGAACTGGCTGTGGCTCAAGGGCGTTGACCGGACGCTCTTCTATGCCCTTCACCGGGCAAACACCACAAAAGGCTTCATCGAAGGGGCCGGCGTGGTGGCCGTTGCCCGGGCAGAAAATGAAGCGTGTCGTCTCGGCCTGCCCTGCCCGGAACCCTGTGTGGAAGAGGCCATTGAAGGGCTTCGACGGGACATGCTGGGGCTGGGCCTGATATGGGACGAACCTCAGCCAGATCGCGATCGTAAACGTCAGATCAGGACCCGCTGGTCACTCACGGATGACGTGATACCCCGCCGCCATGATAACGACGAAGACACTGACACTGGTGAAACCACCGAAACCCGGCATCCCGCAGACAAGGAAAAAGCACAATGACCATCCGCTACACTGCAACCCTGAATAATAAACACCTGTCCCTGACCGCCCTGTACCCTGACGGTAATCGGGAGGTGATTGCCATCCTGCCGGTAACAGAACTGGGCGCACTGATTAACCGTAATAACAGGCTGATGCACCTGTCCTTCAGTTCCCCTTTTCGCGAAATAACCGAAACGGTGCTTGTTGATACCGTTGATGCAGAACGTCCCGGACATCACATCGGCAGAATGCTCTCAGCGATTGATGCCTGCCTGGATGCCGAATATGCCGGAAAAGGAAAACATCCCTCCCGGAAATATGGCTTCTGGCGGACACTGATGTGTGGCTTTATCGCCGGAATTGCTCTGCCGGCGACAGTTGCAGGTTACCACTGGATGAAGGCAGAGCCCCCTTCCACGCTGGCTTACCCTACATCTCAGGAATGGAGAGCTGAACCAGTAACCGACACAGAGACACCACGCCCACATACGGAACATCATGTTAACAGCATCCCGGCCCGCCCGGCTCCCACACAGCAGGAACCTTCTTCTGCCCCCGCCCCGACGGCAGTGACGGAAGAACAACACGTTCAGGCCGCTGAGGCCCGCCGTAATCTGGCCACTGTACTTAAACGCAACGCGGACCGGGGTATGTTCACCATTAATCTCTCCACTGGTCATGAACGCACACTCTACGCCTTCCTTGACCCCGCATGCATCAACTGCCGTCTTCTGGAGCCCGCGCTTAAGCAACTGGCCCGGGAATTCAGCGTGGTGATTTATCCGGTCTCCGTAATCGGCGGAGAGGCCAGCACAAACCGGACTGCGCCACTGCTGTGTGAACCGGACTCACAAAAACGGGCGACCGGATGGCATCAGCTGTATTCCGCAGACGGTGGTATGGCACCCACCGGCGATGCACCGGCTGCACCGGATGAAAAGTGTCTGACCGCTGCTCGTGCTGCCATCGATGTCAATAACCAGGCTTTCCGCCAGTTCGGTTTTGGCGGTACCCCATGGGTGTTATCCGATACCGGCTGGCACCTGCCGTCCGGCATCCTGAAAGACGCCACTACCGTCAGCCTGTTCCTGAAAGCCACAGATACCGAGGATAATCACAATGAGCCAGCATCACGTTAATCCTGACCTCATACACCGCACGGCCTGGGGAAACCCGCTGTGGAATGCACTGCACAACCTGAACATCATTGGTCTGTGTCTGGCCGGCAGTATCATTACGGCCCTGATATGGCCACTGGCCCTTCCTGTCTGTCTGCTGTTCACCCTGGTCACCTCCGTGATATTCACGCTGCAACGCTGGCGATGCCCCCTGCGTATGCCCATGACGCTCAGCCTTGATGACCCCTCCCAGGACAGAAAGGTCAGGCGAAGCCTCTTCAGCTTCTGGCCCACCCTGTTTCAGTATGAAGCAGATGAAACATCCCCCGCACGGGGGATTTTTTATGTCGGTTACCGCCGTATCAACGATATCGGTCGTGAGCTCTGGCTGAGCATGGATGACCTCACCCGGCATATCATATTTTTTTCCACCACCGGTGGCGGTAAAACAGAAACCACCTTTGCCTGGCTGCTCAACCCTCTCTGCTGGGGAAGAGGCTTTACCTTTGTTGACGGAAAGGCACAGAACGATACCACGAGGACAATCTGGTATCTCTCCCGACGTTTTGGCCGGGAGGATGATATCGAGGTCATCAACTTCATGAACGGCGGAAAATCCCGCAGTGAAGTCATTCAGAGTGGCGATAAATCCCGCCCACAGTCAAACACCTGGAACCCGTTCGCATTCAGCACCGAAGCCTTCACCGCCGAAACCATGCAGTCCATGCTACCCCAGAACGTTCAGGGGGGAGAATGGCAGTCACGGGCGATAGCCATGAACAAAGCCCTGGTCTTTGGCACAAAATTCTGGTGCGTCCGGGAAAGAAAAAACATGTCCCTGCAGATGTTACGGGAGCATATGACGCTGGAAGGGATGGCAAAACTCTATTGCCGTGGGCTTGATGACCAGTGGCCGGAAGAAGCCATCGCACCACTGAGAAATTACCTGCAGGACGTTCCGGGATTCGATATGTCACTGGTGAGAACGCCGTCAGCCTGGACTGAGGAGCCCCGTAAACAGCATGCTTATCTCTCCGGTCAGTTCTCGGAAACATTCACAACCTTTGCCGAAACCTTCGGGGACGTCTTTGCGGCAGATGCCGGCGACATCGATATTCGCGACAGTATCCACAGCGACCGAATTCTGATTGTGATGATCCCCGCACTGGACACATCAGCCCATACCACGTCGGCACTCGGTCGTATGTTCATCACCCAGCAGAGCATGATCCTCGCCCGTGACCTGGGCTACCGCCTGGAAGGCACAGATGCACAGACCCTGGAAGTCAAAAAATACAAAGGCCGCTTCCCCTATATCTGTATCCTTGACGAAGTCGGTGCCTACTACACGGACCGCATTGCAGTGGAGGCCACCCAGGTACGTTCACTGGAGTTCTCCCTGATAATGACGGCGCAGGATCAGGAGCGAATCGAAGGGCAGACTTCTGCCACCAACACCGCCACGCTGATGCAGAACGCCGGCACCAAATTCGCCGGACGCATTGTCAGTGACGACAAAACAGCAAGGACGGTGAAAAATGCCGCCGGTGAAGAGGCCCGCGCCAGAATGGGCAGCCTGCAGCGCCACGATGGTGTGATGGGTGAGTCCTGGGTGGACGGTAACCAGATCACAATCCAGATGGAAAGCAAAATCAACGTGCAGGATTTAATCAAACTGAATGCCGGTGAATTCTTTACCGTTTTCCAGGGGGATGTGGTGCCGTCAGCCTCTGTGTATATTCCGGACAGCGAAAAAAGTTGCGACAGTGATCCAGTGGTCATCAACCGTTATATCTCTGTTGAAGCCCCCCGACTGGAACGTCTCCGCCGTCTTGTCCCCAGGACAGTGCAGCGCCGTTTTCCCACACCGGAGCATGTCAGCAGCATTATTGGTGTACTGACAGCAAAACCATCCCGTAAACGTCGTAAAAACCGTACAGAGCCTTACCGTATCATTGATACATTCCAGCGCCGGTTGGCAACAGCGCAGACATCACTGGATCTGCTTCCGCAATATGATACAGATATCGAATCCCGGGCAAACGAACTGTGGAAAAAGGCTGTGCACACTATCAATAACACAACCAGGGAAGAACGCCGGGTATGTTATATCACACTGAATCGTCCGGAAGAGGAACACTCCGGTCCTGAAGATATACCTTCAGTGAAGGCGATTCTGAATACCCTGCTCCCCCTGGAGATACTGTTACCGGTCGCTGAAAATAATAAATCGCAGACAATAAATAATGATCATCCCCAGAAATCATGTGGAGCACAACCAACAACTGACGAAAAATACTGAAGGAATACAAATATTTTCTGGTGACCATATCTGTCAATCAGACTGTAAAAACCTGTTCACTACGTCCGGGGTTTTACGGCGCACTGGATAAGGGCCGCAGACACGGCCCTTAATTCAGAGTTAACCGGGTATAAACTCAATTCAGTGACTACTCCCGCCCTTATTGACGAAGGTTCCTGCCGTTTTTGGGCTGAATCTTTGCACCATCACTTATCCGGGCTTACATTCCAGGTGATGGTGGCTCCCATGTTTTCTCCTGCCGTAACGTATAATTATCATCATGGCTCTCCGATAAACGGGTCTGCTGTCTGATATATTCCCGGTAATACTGCTCACTGCGTTGACGGTGCAAATCCACGTCCGGACGAGTAATGGTGAAGTGTCCGTTTCCGGTTATTCCCGCTGCATTGTGCCAGGCCACCATTTCTGCAAACACATCATTAAACTGCTGGTATGAACCTTCCGGCTCAAAACCAAGCTTTCCGTTGCGGCTGAACAGAACTGGCGCAATTAAATCAAGCTTCTCTGCCAGTTCATTTCGGTCCGTGTGATGGTAGAACACAACCCGATCTCCGTAATCCGTACAGACATTTTTTCCTGTCCGCGTATCCCTGAAATGAACACTTCCATTTTTCTGAAGACGAGCTTCAAGTTTTGCAACATTATTAAAAAGTGGCGTTCCTCCGGGTTCGCAGAGTACGACACAACGATCAACATTAGTTGTGCGTCTTTTATCCTTATTACGCGAGCGACGATCACGATAATCCCAGCCACGTAACTGCGATACTGCAGCCCTGTCTCCCTGAGCCGCCTGTTGTTCCACCCACTGCCGGTAGGACAAAGGATACCACTTACCCTCCGCAATCAGTGACAACCGCTCTTCCTTCACACTCTCCTTCAGCCTGATCAGCGCCTGCATACGCTGCACTTCCGCAATATGGTAATGCAGCTTACGCAATTGTGGATCCCGGAACTGCACACGGATATACGCCTTGCGCCGACGGCAGGCAGCATGAATTTCCCGTAACCGTTCTCCGTAACGTAAGTCGGGTTTACGCCAGTGCTCCTTCCATGCAAGATAACGCGCACGCAAATCTTCCCGCGCAGCTGCACGGGCTTCACGGCGCTCACGACGAATCTCAGGATCGCGCCGGAAGCCGGGTTCCACTTCATCACTGGCAGCAAGTTCCGGATTGTAACGACATTCAGGCTTCACCCGTTCGAAAATATCTGCAGCCGCAATTTCAAATGGCCCGGCCTGAGGCTCGGCACGGGATAACGTCAAATCAGGATGGATACTGCTGGCCTTCACCGGTGTCAGCTCATGATTAAACGCATCCACAATCACAAGACCATGATGCTGTTTCTGCAGCATAAGCCCTTTACGTGCAAACATCTCATGACATGCCTGCCAGCTGAAATCCCCGTCAGCTATCATCTCTTCAATCAGACTCCTGCACTGAATAAGGCCGTACCCCCACAGACTTTCCTTATCAGAAAACAGTTCGCGCTTTATTGCTCCCTGTGGACCTGTCCCCATCCGCATACGATACCATTCGTAATCACTGACAGCCTGAGTACCAAGATTACGTCCCCGGAATCGTTCTCCGGGTATAACCTGAGTAAAAATATCCTTCGGTACAGGCTGCCATCCACCATCCAGATCCTGCATATAATCCAGCGTCATTAACGGCCACACACTGTCTGCACGTACTGGTGTCTGTTGTTTATCAAATCCATCATGCAGTACCAGATGCCCGTGTTGAATCCCCATCCATAATCCCGCCTCTGCCAGAGTACGGTGTACAGCCAGGCAGCTTTTCAGTTCACCATTGCGCGCCATTGCCGGTAAGCGTTCGGCAAAATGACGGCAGGCATACTGTTTCAGACTCTCCGTTTCTGCCACTTTTTCCGGCCGGATATCAACGTTTATGGCTTCCGGATCATAACGACCGGGTGTCCCCACCTGACTGAAAATATCTGTCGGTACAGGCTGATATTCCCCCAGTTTCCGCCCCAGTTTTTCAGCTGTCCATGACGGTCCGAACGAACTGAGTGCAACACCTTCCCGCGCTCTGTCCCAGCCATCCTTCACCACCAGTTCCCCTTCCTGCATCGTGATATACAGACCATCGCTGGCCAGCCGTTTATGCAAAGATAACCAGTCCTGTGCAGGCTCTTCACGCAGCCCGGCAATCGACATCTGAGCAATATATTCCCTGAACGTCTGCTTTTTCCCGCGTCGCCAGGCATTACGGCGCTCACGTACCAGCGCTGTTTTGCGCACAATACGGTTGCCGGGTGCATGCACAAAGCAGCCATTATCCGGCGCAAATCCGTGCTTAAGTTCAAGTTCACGGCATGCACGACTGAGTTTTTCCTGGCTCCAGGAAAGCCAGTTAATATAACCAGTTTCAGGATGTACACGATTCACGGCAACATGCACATGCAGATTATCCGTGTCCGTATGAACGGCAGCCACGTACTGATGTTTTGAGAGTTCAAGAGATTTCAGTGTGTGACGCACACAGTCAAAAAGCTGCTCAGGACGCGGGCTTTCATGCGCAGGCCAGGAAAGAATGTAGTGGAAAACGGGGTCTGTATCATTACGGGAAAAAACAGCTTTGTCCGCCTTGTACTGCATCTCTTCAGCAGCTGTTTCCAGTGAATTGCAGTTATGGAAACAGGTTACGCCATAGAAATTTACCCACTGACTGCCGTCTTTCATCACATCAATCAGGGAGACAAATTTTTCGTTACGCAGGCGTGTTGCATAATCAACAAGCCGTCTGAAACGGTTGCGGTGAGGGACATCACTCTTGATTTCGCTGTCTTCTGTGAGCTCATTTTCCTGCACATCATCCCGCACAGACGTGTACGCAATCAGGTCTTCAAAGGAAGACCTGCCGTCACGTCTTTTGTGCGGAATAATGGCATTCATCAGCAGTTATCTCAGCGTCCCATTAAGTCTCTTCGCAGAGCATTGACATATTCAGTAATGGCAACAAGAACCTCTGCATACTCCTTATCACCAGTGCGTTTTCCCTCCACAAACAGATGCTTCTGAAGGCGGCCAAGACGCATAATCTCATCAATCATACGGTCGTCAGTACGGCAGTTAACCACCTTATCCAGTGAAGAGCTTCGTATAAATGTTGAAACCGTCTGTCCACTTGACTCCGCTTTTTCTCTTACGATTTCAGCCTCATCCTCCGTGAATCTCGCCGTGAATTTTACAATTCTCTTCCTGTTCTCACTGCCCGTTCGGGTTTTCTTCTCACTCATGGTCTGCTCCTTACCGGGGTGTCGGGGCAAAGCCCTGACCAGGTGGGGAATGTCTGAGTGCGCGTGCGCGGTCCGACATTCCCACATCCTGTCCCGTTTTTCAGTCCATTATAGCCTGTTATTTTTGTGCATCATAGTCTTATGCAGACGGCAGAGGTAGGGCGCAGCCCTGCCAGGAGTCAGTTTTTGATGATAAAATCAGGCTTCAACATGAAACGGAGAGACAGTGCCAATGGCTTCTAAAAAATTTTACTCAGATGATGACATCCAGCTGGCAAAATCTGCCTTATCGGAATTGCCGGACCTCACCGCTCAACGGAAAACATTGCGTGATTTTCTTGATGCCATTCGTGATGACATCATTGTCCTGGTAAGGACAAAGGGTTATACACTTGCAGATGTTCGTGACACGCTCAAAAATGCAGGGTATGAAGTAGGAGAGAAGGCACTTCGTGACATTATTCGGGAAGCAGAATCGAAAAAACCATCCCGCCGTTCTTCCTCTAAAACAGCACCTAAAAAGACAGATTCAGGCAGGAAAGATGGCATCGATATGAACAACAATTGATGTGACAATGTCACATCGTGTTCTGAGATTATGATGATTACAGAAAAAAAAGCCCCGGCATAAATACCAGGGCTTTTCTGTTTAATCAGACTCGTGGCGGCAATGCACCAGGATAATGCCGTGCAATAATATCATTCAGTTTTTCAACAAGGTCAGAACGCTTAAAGACAATGTGTACGGTCCCTTTCTGGTAGCCACGCACCGTAAAATATTCCCCTTCTGACAGCTTACCGACATTGTCGCCGTTCCCGAGAAATTCACCATACTGCGCCCCGATGCTGCTCCGGAAGTCAGGAACGTTGCGCCCCTCCAGCAGATAAAAAGGACGTACCAGGTCATCCAGTGCCTCCCGTCCGCTGCAGTCCAGCGTCACACGCCCGTTACTCCAGCGGTACAGCAGGTTTTCAATAATGATTTTCTTGCCCAGACGGCAGGGATTATTGGTTCTGTAATCCCATGACAATTTCCGGTAGACATCAATCAGTCCCTGTTCAAATGTCTGCATCTTGCTGGCATTCAGATGGCGGAATGTTGCCAGTACATTGTCCAGGGTGATTTCAGGACAGGTGTCGCTCATCAGCTGGCTGTTCCACTCATCACGCTGGCATGAACTCATGAAGGTGTACATGCCCGTATCTGTCATCAGGCGGTCCCAGATTTTCCGGTCGGCAAGACGGGTGATATTCCTTTTCGCTTCTTCCGGTTTATCCATGCATCGAACGGAGTCAGTCACGCAGTCTTCAAACCCGTAGAGAAAAATGTCACCGGAAGCATCGAGCAGAATCCTGCGCGCTGTCGCCAGGCATTCCATCGCCTGCATGAACAGTGCAATACCTTCGTTACGCTGCGCGATGATGCGGTCGATAGCCACAGACGGAATAACATCTGTCGTGCCGGCAGTATTCAGGTCAGCAGTGGGTAAAGTCTGATTCATCACATTGTCTCCTCATCGTCACGACTGCCGGGTCAGCCAGGTCATTTCCCGGAGGAGCGAAGCTCCTTCTGCCGTCCGGGTCTTCGGGGATTTCCCCGCAGTGGACCTTTCCGATGGGGGCCCGTTTACCGCCTCACGGGACAGCTGTCCGGGGGCGGACGCAAAATTTTTTGCCGGGTTCATGGCTAAAAATTTTGTGGCCGGTGCATCTCACCCTGGACAGATGGAACGGGAGGGGGTTACGTCTGCCCCCCCGGAAAGTCCACAGCGGGAAACAGGCCGCAGGGGTGGCGGCAGGAGGGAAGACTGCTGCGCCATCAGGCGCAGTTTCCTCACACACCGTCAGGTGTGCAGGGAGCGCAGGTCACGGCGCGACTGAAGAAAAACGACGGCACAACAATGGCATGTCGTGGTCACTGGCGCACCACTCCCGCACAGGTGAAAACAGAGAAAACCGCACGACATCTATAACTAAAAAAAGTGAAATTTCTTCACTTTTTACACTTATTTATCGCGCTGATTTGATGATTATGATGATAAAATAAAGTGAAGTTTTTTCACTTTTTCAAAGGTGTTTTATGACCGGCTGGGAACTGCGAATCTGGCGAAAAAGCATGCTCTGGTCACGCGAAAAAGCGGCCAGAGAATTTGGCGTGACACAGAGAACATGGCACGCCTGGGAAAATGCGGAGCAGGTGGACGTCACCGTCTGGAGGACCACCCAGGCACTTTCAGTCCGTGACCTGCTGCCTCACATGCAGGGGATGCGCAAGGCAGATATCATCAGGCGACTGGAAAATGAACTGGGGGAAACGGCAGGGAATGTGTGAGCGTGATTCACAGCCTGGCAGAATGCCAGGCTACTGCTCATCAGGAAACAGCTTTTTCAGTTCTTCACCGGAAAGTCCGGTTGCCTCCTGAATCCGTTCCGGCGTCCAGCCCATATCCCGCAGCCGGCAGGCTGCTTCCCGCGCCACTTCAAGCGCACCTTTCTTAAAACCTTCTTTAAAACCTTCGTCGAAACCTTTCTGTATAAGACGTTCTGCAAGCGTCATACTGTTTTCTCTGCTCCTGCTGGCAAAAAAGCCCGGGATTTTGCCGGGCTTTGCGGTTCTCATCAATGAGTGATTTTCTTCAGTTCGTCATCGGAAAGTCCGGTAGCCTGCTTAATCTGCTCCGGCGTCATCCCCATTTTCTGAAGCTGGCACGCAATAGCCAGGGCTTTTTCAAGCGCACCTTCCATCCTGCCCTCCTGGCGACCTTTTTGCTCAAGACGTTCTGCGATAGTCATCAGTTTATCCTCATGCTGCGGCAGACGCTCAGCCAGCGCCCGCATAAATTCCGGTGATACAGAGTCCCCTGCGTTAACGATGTAATGAATCAGAACACGCACCTGCTCGTCTGAAATTTCCACCATGACCTGCGGGAGTTTGTCCAGCAGCTCCATCATGTCACGATGGCGGATATGCTTCATCAGCAGCGTCAGTGCGGCCATCCGGCGATGGTTCATGATTTCATTGTCATCAACGACAGTGATATCAACCAGCGGAAACGGCTTTGTGTATATTTTAGCCGCAAGTGCCGGATCCTCAAAACAGTCCAGCCAGTTCATGCTGTACGGGTACGGGCTGCGCTCACCATGATAGAACAGCACAGGAATCACCAGTGGCAACGTTTTGTGCTGCTCCAGATGTCTCTGCATCGCCGCCACACTGTAACGTAACATGCGGAAAGGCATGTACAGATTTTCGGTGCTCTGGTGCTCGATGAGCGTATAAACATAGCCGTCTTCACCCCCGGTGGTTTTCACACTCCAGAGGATATCGCTGGCGTACTGATGCAGGTCCGGCTCAACAAAGGTGGCGGGTTCCAGCTTCAGCGTGGACAGGTCGCACAACTGCCGGTACTCCGCCGGAAGATGCAGTTCCAGAAAATCTCTGGCGACGTCGGGATTCGCCAGGAACGACCGGAACGCAGCATCATGCGGCGTGGGCGTTGTGGTGTTTTTCTTCTTACTCACGGTTCCTCCTGGTGAGATGTCTGAACGTATCCTGCCGCCTGCACAGGCAGACGGCAAGGGGTAATCAGTGGCAGACCCGTTCAATTTCAAGCGCGCGGAGCAGGTGGCCCCATTCGCTGACTTTCATGGCGGGGATACGCACCCGCTTCCGCTCACTGCAGCGTCTGGCGATATGACCGCCCATCGCCAGGACGTCCGGGTTAATCTCATCCGGTGCCAGTTCCTGGCGTCTGAAGCGGGTATGGCGGTGCAGGGGTTTGTTCTCCCGCCGGCACTCTTCACGCAGACGCTTTACATACTCGGCGGTTGCGAAGATAATTGATGGTCTCATGACATAATCTCCATAGTTAGTGAATGAGATGCCGGACTTCCGTACGGGGAAGCGCCGGCGGAGAAAGGCAGGGTTTATCGCCCTGCTTTTTTTCATTCCGGACAGCGACGCAGTGCCAGCGCGAGCGCTTTCATCTTCCAGCCTTCCGGCGTGCGGTACATCACCTTCCAGTAGCCGTCGATGAACACATAATGGAAGCGCACCTCTTCTGTGCTTTCAGTGGCAATAGCCTCCCTGAAAGAGCGGTACTCACGCGCTTCACTGTCCATCCGGAAACCACTGTCACGTCCGTAATAAGCCGTCACACCGTCCACCGGGTTCTGAAGCGTATGCCCGGCGGGTTTGTCGCAACGGGGACCGAGGCAACGGATATCTCCGTGTTCAACCAGGGCTTCGGCCAGCTGACCGGTGGCATAGTGGGTATGCAGGATGCGACCGTTCCAGGTCGGCTCACCGTGCAGGTGGCAGTAAACGGTACGGAACACCCCGTCTCGGCAAAAAACGGAAATCGTGCTGCTGACTGTCATGAAAACGTCTCCTTCTGCTGAATCAGGTCGCCGGGCCGACCGGTTATTCCCCGGAGGGGCGAAAGCCCCTTCTGCCGTCCACTTCTTCGGGGTTTCTCCCCGCAGTGGACCTTTCCGATGGGGCAGCGACTGCCACGGCACGGGGCAGTTGTCCGGGGGCAGACGCAAAAGTTTTTGACGCCTGCGGCAAAAAGTTTTGTGGCTGGTACATCTCTCCCCTGGACGGCTGAAACGTGTTGTGGCCGCTTCAGCCCCCGGAAAGTCCACAGCGGGAAACAGGCCGCAGGGGTGGCGGCGGAAGGGCAGACAACTGCGCCATCAGGCGCAGTGGCCTTACACACCGTCAGGTGTGCAGGGAGCGCCGTTTCCGGCGCGACAGGGGCGGCGCGACCGGAACGGTCGCTGCAGGCCTGGTTTTTCAGACATCGGACCGTAGCGGCAGCCCGAAACCGCGCCAGCGGGTTCGGCGGAGACTGGCGGGTGCGCCAGCAGCTGCCTGTCGGAGTCGGGCCTGACGACCGGATGCCGCCAGGCA
>OJKL01000081.1_pt1 | contig 46472 bp, 53 predicted proteins | sample 1596581 | NCBI WGS metagenome assembly OJKL01 (sample SAMEA4350109, study PRJEB24818) | metagenome | biome: human; feature: gut; material: faeces | place: Denmark | collected 2013-09 | reverse complement strand
CTGGCGGCCGTAGCGCGGTGGTCCCACCTGACCCCATGCCGAACTCAGAAGTGAAACGCCGTAGCGCCGATGGTAGTGTGGGGTCTCCCCATGCGAGAGTAGGGAACTGCCAGGCATCAAATTAAGCGAAAGGCCATCCGTCAGGATGGCCTTTTTGCGTTGGTGAAAAAAATACCTGATGCGACGCTGCGCGTCTTATACTCCCACATATGCCAGATTCAGCAACGGATACGGTTTCCCCAACTTGCCTACTTCCATACGTGTCCTCCTTACCAGAAATTTATCCTTAAGCTCCTCAATAACCATTTTCCTGCTAACTAAATTCATGGTTAAGGTTGCATAATGATACGCAACAAATGTATAACATTTTCTTTACCAAAAGAAATAAACAAAAGCGACCGACAAAAGCATCGGATTACGGCAGGAGACATAATGGCATGGCTGAAAGTACTGTAACGGCAGACAGCAAACTGACAAGTAGTGATACACGTCGCCGCATTTGGGCGATTGTGGGGGCCTCTTCAGGTAATCTGGTCGAGTGGTTCGATTTCTATGTCTACTCGTTCTGTTCACTCTACTTTGCCCACATCTTCTTCCCTTCCGGGAACACGACGACTCAACTACTACAAACAGCAGGTGTTTTTGCTGCGGGATTCCTGATGCGCCCAATAGGCGGTTGGCTATTTGGCCGCATAGCCGATAAACATGGTCGCAAAAAATCGATGCTGCTATCGGTGTGTATGATGTGTTTCGGCTCACTGGTAATCGCCTGTTTGCCTGGTTATGAAACAATCGGTACGTGGGCTCCGGCATTATTGCTTCTCGCGCGTTTATTTCAGGGATTATCCGTTGGCGGAGAATATGGCACCAGCGCCACCTATATGAGTGAAGTTGCCGTTGAAGGGCGCAAAGGTTTTTACGCATCATTTCAGTATGTGACGTTGATCGGCGGACAACTGCTAGCCCTACTGGTTGTCGTGGTTTTACAACACACCATGGAAGACGCTGCACTCAGAGAGTGGGGATGGCGTATTCCTTTCGCGTTAGGAGCTGTGTTAGCTGTTGTGGCGTTGTGGTTACGTCGTCAGTTAGATGAAACTTCGCAACAAGAAACGCGCGCTTTAAAAGAAGCTGGATCTCTGAAAGGATTATGGCGCAATCGCCGTGCATTCATCATGGTTCTCGGTTTTACCGCTGCGGGCTCCCTTTGTTTCTATACCTTCACCACTTATATGCAGAAGTATCTGGTAAATACTGCGGGAATGCATGCCAACGTGGCGAGTGGCATTATGACTGCCGCATTGTTTGTATTCATGCTTATTCAACCACTCATTGGCGCGCTGTCGGATAAGATTGGTCGCCGTACCTCAATGTTATGTTTCGGTTCGCTGGCAGCGATTTTTACCGTTCCTATTCTCTCAGCATTGCAAAACGTTTCCTCGCCTTATGCCGCTTTTGGTCTGGTGATGTGTGCCCTGCTGATAGTGAGTTTTTATACATCAATCAGTGGAATACTGAAGGCTGAGATGTTCCCGGCACAGGTTCGCGCATTAGGCGTTGGTCTGTCATATGCGGTCGCTAATGCTATATTTGGTGGTTCGGCGGAGTACGTAGCGTTGTCGCTGAAATCAATAGGAATGGAAACAGCCTTCTTCTGGTATGTGACCTTGATGGCCGTGGTGGCGTTTCTGGTTTCTTTGATGCTACATCGCAAAGGGAAGGGGATGCGTCTTTAGTGACGGGTCAGTTGCCAGACGGTATAGCCGGTGCTTGCACCGGCGACATCCCAGGCCAAATCCTTCCAGCTCCAGCCGCTCCCTTCGGGGCGGCTATCCCAAAGCTCTTTTGACGCCCCCAAACTGACAGAGAACATCAATCCAAACATGGCACTGCGATCCCGGTTCATCCCCTGATGCTGTGAATATTCATTTCCGGCGGCGGAAAGCATCGCCGAGGCGATAAAGTGTTGAGCTTTATCCTGCCCGCTCCAGCTATCGTTAGCCATATGGCTGCATCCAGAAAGTAACAATAGCGAACAGACAAAAAGAATACGCAAAACGTGGCCTCCAAAAAACAAACCCCGTACAGGACGGGGTTGTGATTACAGGATTCGGCTAATTAATCGGTCGATGCGGATACGGCGCAAACGGCGGATGAGTTTACGAACCTTCACCGGATAATCGGCAATACTTTGCAGATCGCGATAGTGCTTAACGATGGTGGTATGCTCGCGGATCAGCTCCAGTTCTTTCTCTCGCTGCGGCGCAAGCTCCAGTTGTGGATCGTGGATCAAAATGGCGTTTTCCAGATCCAGACGCCAGGCGCGCGGGTTCAGGTTATTACCGGTGATCAACATCCACTTATCATCAACCCACATCCCTTTCAGGTGATAGGTGTTGTCGTCATCTTTCCATAACCGAACCACTAACTGGTCAGTATTGACGTAATACTGCAAACGGCTCAGGAAACGACGCAGATTGATCTCATAGAGATAAGGCAATGCGCCAATTATCTTGAAAGGTTCATCTTCCGGAATGTAGAAGTCGTTCGCGGTTTTATCACCAACAATAATTTCGACCTTTTTCCCTTCGCGCAGCAACTGGATAATATTGCGCACAAGGATTGCTGGCAGGTTGAAGTATGGCGTACAGATGGTTAGTTTCTGCTCGGCACAAGGCATAAGATGGAAAATGGTCTTGTTCAACAGACTCGATTTCCCCAGCCCCACTAGCGGCGTTACGGAAAGCTGATCGTTGTCGGCATCGCCCTGGAAATGATAAGCGGCATCACGCAGCTCCTGGCGGAACAGACGAATATCGTTCTTGATTTCCGGGCTTTTTGGCCGATTAACATCATCCAGACGATTAACGCCGCGGCCATTCATAATATTCTGTGTAACCCATTCAAACATAATGTCTGACATCTTACGGTTACGGATAAGATGATAACGGTCGTAGCGATATTTATCGTGCTGATGCAGGTAAACATCGTTCAGGCTGGCACCGCTATAAAGTACGCTATCGTCGATGATAAAGCCTTTAAAGTGCAGAACACCAAGGGCTTCACGGGTATTGATTGGAACGCCATAAACCGGAACATCTACGCCCGGATTTTCCTGCGCCATGCGGCAGTACCAGTCAGCGTTAGTGTTAGATGCCGCAGCGCCAATGCGTCCACGTTGTGCACGATGCCAGTCGACCAGCACCCGCACATCCAGTTCCGGACGCTGCCTTTTAGCTTCATACAACGCGTTCAGAATGCCTTTGCCACCGTCATCCTGTTCGAGATACAGGGCGACAATGCAAATGCGCTGCTTCGCGCTGGCTATTTTTTCCAGCAGCGTCTCCCGGAAGTCGGCGGGAGCGTAAAAGAAATCGACATCATCAACTGATTGAGAAATCTTGGGTAGTTGGGCAAGGTGTTGTTGATGTTTATTACGCTTAAATTTTGACAACATCACAGTGCATTTCTTCTCTGTTCATTGAAGGGTCCTCTGTGCAATGCAGACGACATAAGCGGGCAATAATAACACCAGTCCCGATTAAGTGGTCAACATTTCCAGTACCTTACTCATGATTCCTCGCGTTGGGCAAGATTTAGCGTAAGCCCAACGATCCCCTCTTCGAGCTGGATATCAACGTTAAACCCGAGCTTGCGGGCCAGCGCCACCATGCCACGATTGTTTGGCATCGTAATACCATTCAGACGTTGTAGTCCGTGATCTCGCGTATAGGTAATCAACTTTTCCATTAAGCGTCGACCTAAGCCTAACCCTTTGAGATCCGAGCGAACCAGCACGGCAAATTCGGCATCGATGTTATCAGGGTCGGAGATCGCACGTGTGACGCCGAGGATCTCTTCCGTTTGATCAATACGTCGTACCGCTACAAACGCCATTTCCCGATCGTAGTCGATCTGCGTCATGTTGGCTAAATCTTCATGGGTAAATTCGTTGATCTCGCTAAAGTAGCGGTAATAAAGATCTTCTTTGGTGACTCGCGAAATGAATTGCTGAAGTTGTGGCTCATCTTCTGGCAAAATCGGGCGGAACAAGCAGCGTTCACCGTTTTTCAATTCTACCCATTCTTCCAGCTGATGCGGATAAGGGCGCACTGCCAGCCGACTCTCGTTATCGCCTTCAAACGGCGCGATATCCAGCGTGACATCCAGCGCGGTAAATTCACTGCCAGAAGCCAGCAAAGGATGAATATCCAGACGCTGAATTTCCGGGCAATCGACAATCAAGTTGGAAACCTGCACCAGAAGCTGGCTCAAGCCTGCAACATCCAATGGGCGTAGCGCACTGCGCGCACGAATCTTTTTACTTTTGATCCCCTGAATAACCAGATAGCGGGCCAGGTTCATATTCAGCGGCGGCAGTGCGACGACGGCTTGATCTTCAGGACGCCACTCCACACCGCCTTCACCCAGCATGATCAACGGCCCAAAAACCGGATCGTGCTCAACCACAACCCGCAACTCCTGAGCGCCAGCACGGTTAGCCATACTTTGCACCAACAGGCCGTGGACCCGCGCCTGCGGCCAGGTCATTTTTACGCGATCGAAAATAGCGTTTGCCGCTTGCTGGACTTCATTGGCTGTACGCAGGTACAGCATGACACCCTGAACTTCCGATTTATGCGGAATATCCGGCGAGCGTAATTTCAGCGCCACCGGATAACCAATCTGTTCAGCAATATGTACCGCTTCGGTGCTATCGCTGGCAATCCAGGTAGGGAGCGTGTTCATGCCATACGCTTGCAGGATGGGCTGAACTTCATGGGTATCGAGCGACGTAGCCCCTTCGGCAATCGCCTGTTGCAACAGAAGATGCGCTTCTGCGGTATTGGAAGTCAGATTGCTGGGCAACGCCGGCGTTTCGCGTAGTTGCTTCTGATTACGCCGGTACTCCACCATATGCATAAAAGCAGTGATGGTTCCTTCCGGGGTACGGTAGGTCGGCAGCCCGGCTTCGCTGAATAAACGTCGTGCCTCTTGCGAGGAGTGCTCGCCACACCAGTTCGTCAGCAAAGAGACATATTTGCTGCGGGGATGATGCTTTACCGCTTCAATTAATACTTGCGCGCTTTCTGTTGCGGGAGCAGCGGCGCTGGGCGAATGAATAACCATCAGCGCATCAAAATCCTGGCTGTGGAGCAGAATGTCCAGCGTTTTGACATAATGCTCGCTGCTGGCGTCATCGCGCAGATCGAGCGGGTTAGAGACTGCCACATGTTCTGGCAATGCATCGCGCAATTTCTGGCAGGTTTCTTCGCTTAGCGTTGCCAGCTTGCCATTGCGTGACCATAAGGCATCCAGCGCCAGCGCGGCAGGCGCAGCACCGTTGCTGATAATCATCAACCGGTCGCCACGCAGCGGGCGCATATGGCTAAGGGTTTCCACCGCCGAAAACAGTTCGTGGGTATCCTGTACCCGCAACAAACCGGCACGCTGAATAGCCGCATCCCACGCCGGATCCATTCCTGCCGTGGTGTTCAACAGACGTTGAGCCGCCGGGCTACGTCCGCTTTTAATCACCAGAATCGGTTTATTGCGCGAGGCACTACGGGCCGCCGAAACAAAGCGTCGCGCGTCGCTTAACTGTTCGAGATAGAGCAGGATGGCGCTGGTTTTACTGTCGCGCGCCAGATAGTCGAGCAATTCATCAACGTCGATATCCAGGCTGTCGCCGAGCGCAATAAAGTAGGAAAAGCCCATCTCACGCTGTTGCGCCCAGTCGAGGATGGTGTTGGAGACGGCAGCCGATTGTGAAATAAACGCCAGCTTGCCGCGTTTAATCGGCACAGGCGAAAAGCTGGCATTCAGACCTTGCCAGGGAGCCAGTAAACCCAGACTGTTTGGTCCAAGCAGGCGCATGTTATGGCGCAGGGCGCAGGCGCGGAGATCTTCGTGTTGCGATGCCGGGGCGGAAAGAATAATGCAGGTTTTACAGCCTTTCTCGCCGAGCTCTTCCATAAGAGCAAGATTACGGCTGGCATTGGTACATAAAACCGCAAGGTCGGGTGTAAAGGGCAAGCTGGCGATATCCGGCCAGGCCAACACACCCAACACCGCTTTCCAGGCTGGCGTCACCGGGAGTACCGGTCCGTTAAAGCCTCCCGCCAGCAGGTTACGCATCATCAGGTAACCTGCGCGATTGGGTTTCATCGACGCGCCAATTACCGCTATCGATTTTGGTCGCAGTAGTGCTTCCAGTCCTCGCTGACTCATACCGGTCTCCCGCAGAAGTGACCGAATGATTTTAAACGCTTTCTAACTGTTCTGCTGTGATGCTACCCAGATGTTGCGTTTTTCCTGCCAGATAGCGTGTTTTAAAGCGGGTAAAATGCTCGCCTAACCCTGCTGCCGCCCCGGTATCGCCGGCCATATCTAACAGTGCGATGGCTACCTCGGCAGTACAATATTGGCCTTCAGCCTGGGCTTCACGCAGGCGATAGGCAGAAAGCCGGGAAAGATCGACGGAAATGACGGGAAGATTATCCAGATACGGACTTTTACGAAACATCTTGCGAGCTTCCGGCCAGGTACCATCGAGCATGATAAACAGCGGTGGCTTACCGGCAGGTGGTGTGAAGATCACTTCCCGTTGCTCATCAGCATACGAGGCGGGAAAGACCACCATTGGCTGATAATACGGGTTTTGTACCAGATCCAGCAAATCCTGCGAGGGTTCGGTACGCGACCATTGAAACGCAACGGTATCAGGCAAAATATCAGCAATCAGACGCCCGGTATTACTGGGCTTCATTGGCTCGGTGTCGAACATCAGCAAACAGAAGCGACTTTTTGCTTGTGCTGGGGTAATTGTCGAACAGAGACATAATTTCTCTGGCAAAAGACAGCGTTGGCAGCGACGAACGCGATTACCGCGGGCAAGAAAAGGACGTGTTGCGCGCGCAATACGCTCGGCGCGTAACTGGAGAACAGCGTTTTCGGTCATAAGAGAGCGTCGAAAAAACGCCATTGTCGCAGAGGAGAAAACGGGGCACAAGATGCGCCCCGGTAAGATTAAAGAGATTCGTTCAGCCAGCTATCGAACGGCGCTTTCGGTACTGCGCCATTAAGCATGTCGACAACCTGACCGTTTTTGAAAATCATGATCGTCGGTATACTACGAATTCCAAAGCGACTGCTCAATTCACGTTCAGCTTCGGTATTCACTTTCACAAAGCGCACTTTACCGCTACGCTCTTGCGCGACATCTTCAAAAATTGGTGCGAAATTACGGCAGGGGCCGCACCACGGTGCCCAGAAGTCGATCACCACAGGTAGATCATCCTTCAGCAATTTGTCGAGCGTTTCACCGGTCGCATTAATCACCTCTCCGTCAAACAAGTCGTGACCGCAGCGTCCGCATTTTGCCGCATCTTCGATCCGATCGTCGGGAATGCGATTGATGGCCTGACAATGGGTACAAACGGTATTCATAACTAACCTCGGGATGAGTAAGGAGACTTATCGGCAACGACGCCGGTATGTTTCTAATATGTTACATATTATCGGGGACATTGTTCCAGACAACAATCTGTTTTATTCAATAGGTATGATAGTCGCAGGCTTTGGTACGAAATCATGGCGAACCGCGCGGACTTCGGGTAATCTGCGCGCTTCGCGCAGCGCTGGTGGAGAAAAGCATGAACGATGAAATGAAAGGTAAAAGCGGCAAGGTCAAAGTGATGTATGTCCGCAGTGATGATGATTCTGATAAACGTACCCACAACCCGCGTACCGGGAAAGGGGGCGGGCGTCCAGGAAAATCTCGTGCTGACGGTGGCCGTCGCCCCGCCCGCGATGACAAACAGAGTCAGCCCCGTGACCGCAAGTGGGAAGATTCGCCGTGGCGCACGGTTTCCCGCGCGCCGGGTGATGAGACGCCGGAAAAGGCCGATCACGGTGGCATCAGTGGTAAAAGTTTTATTGATCCAGAAGTGTTGCGTCGTCAGCGTGCGGAAGAAACCCGCGTCTACGGCGAAAATGCATGTCAGGCACTGTTCCAGAGCCGTCCGGAAGCGATTGTTCGCGCCTGGTTTATCCAGAGCGTAACGCCACGTTTTAAAGAAGCCTTGCGCTGGATGGCGGCAAACCGCAAAGCGTACCATGTGGTGGATGAAGCGGAATTGACAAAAGCGTCAGGCACGGAACATCACGGCGGCGTTTGCTTCCTGATCAAAAAGCGTAATGGCACAACCGTGCAGCAGTGGGTAAGCCAGGCAGGTGCGCAGGATTGTGTTCTGGCACTGGAAAACGAATCTAACCCGCATAACCTGGGTGGCATGATGCGCAGCTGCGCGCACTTCGGCGTGAAAGGCGTTGTGGTGCAGGATGCGGCACTGCTGGAGTCGGGTGCGGCTATCCGTACCGCAGAAGGCGGCGCAGAGCACGTTCAGCCGATTACTGACGACAACATTGTTAACGTGCTGGATGATTTCCGTCAGGCGGGTTACACCGTAGTGACAACTTCCAGCGAGCAGGGGAAACCGCTGTTCAAAACCAGCCTGCCAGCGAAAATGGTACTGGTGCTGGGTCAAGAATATGAAGGGTTACCGGATGCCGCACGCGATCCGAACGATCTGCGCGTGAAGATTGACGGTACGGGCAACGTTGCCGGGCTGAATATCTCTGTTGCAACAGGCGTTTTGCTTGGTGAATGGTGGCGTCAGAATAAAGCCTGATAAATCAGCCGGGTGGCAACTCTGCCATCCGGCATTTTCCCGCAAATTTACTCACTCTCTGCCGGTAATACTGGCATCCAGTCAATCGGCGTCTCGCCATGTTGTTCCAGCCACTGATTTGCCAGCACAAAATGGTTGCAGCCAAAGAATCCACGATGCGCCGAAAGCGGCGACGGATGCGGTGCTTTCAGTACATGATGGCGTTGCTTATCTATAATCGCCCCTTTCTTTTGCGCATGTGATCCCCACAACAAAAACACCACGCCTTCGCGGTGCTGGTTAATCAGGCTGATGACTTTATCAGTAAACGTCTCCCAACCGAGGCTGGCGTGGGAATGCGCCTGACCTGCGCGAACCGTCAACACAGTATTGAGCAGCAGAACGCCCTGACGCGCCCAGCTTTCGAGATAGCCATGATTAGGGCGGGTGAAGCCCGGAATAGTATTTTCCAGCTCTTTATACATATTCAATAATGACGGAGGAATGGCAATGCCGGGACGAACGGAAAATGCCAGACCATGCGCCTGTCCCGGTCCGTGATAAGGATCCTGGCCGAGAATCACCACTTTAACGTCACCCAACTCGGTAAAGCGGAACGCGTTAAAGACATCTTTTTGTGGTGGATAGATAGTGACGCCGGACTGCCGCTCGCTGGCGACGGTCTGAAGGGTATTAAGAAAATAAGGTTGTTGCTTCTCTTCAGCCAGCACGTCATGCCAGGTTAATTCGTTAGCCATCTCGCTCTCCTGCGAATCTTCAATCCGCCTAGCTTAACTGCTTCTTTCTACAGAACAAAATCATGCTCATTTTTTAGACTTAAACGAGTGCAAAAAAATGTAAATTGGTAAAATTTCACACCCGCATAAGTTGATGTAAAACAATAAAATCCATTTACGACCACAATCGATGTGTGGTTTTTATTGATTTAAATCAAAGAATCAAGGGTGGTTGAGGAGTATATATACACTCAAGCAACAATGGTTTTACCAATTGGCCGCGACAGGCTGAACAAATCAAATAATTTTGCCGGGGAGGCATCACATGATTACAGGTATCCAGATTACTAAAGCCGCTAACGACGATCTGCTGAACTCTTTCTGGCTGCTGGACAGCGAAAAAGGCGAAGCACGTTGCATCGTTGCAAAAGCAGGTTATGCAGAAGATGAAGTGGTTGCAGTAAGCAAACTGGGTGACATTGAATACCGTGAAGTTCCAGTAGAAGTGAAACCAGAAGTTCGCGTTGAAGGTGGTCAACACCTGAACGTTAACGTTCTGCGTCGTGAAACTCTGGAAGATGCAGTTAAGCATCCGGAAAAATATCCGCAGCTGACCATCCGTGTATCCGGTTATGCAGTTCGCTTTAACTCTCTGACTCCGGAACAGCAGCGCGACGTTATCGCTCGTACCTTTACTGAAAGCCTGTAAGGCTTAAGTAGCAAGTTACTAAGCGGAAGAGGGCGACCTCTTCCGCTTTTTTTCGTTAATAGAAAATGCGTACCGCGCAATAGACCAGCAACAGGGCAAGCACGATATTTAACTGGCGACCATACTGGCGAAACAATCGCTGAAACAGATGCCCCGCCAGCGCCCAGCACACATTGCCAAACGTCCCAATCATCGCCAGCAAAACGCTGACGCCAACTACCCAGCTTAACGCCTGTGTTTGCGGCAGAACAAACGTCGACAGTGCCGTAACACCGTACAAAATGATTTTGACGTTCACAAACTGCAAAGCAAAGCTGGCCCAAAAGCTGATTGGTTTTGCCTGAAGTCCGTCTTCCTTTGTTGGGCTGGTGGCGATTTTCCACGACAGCCAGACAATATATGCCGCCCCCGCCCAACTCAAAAGGTGTACCGCTGCCGGGTCAATCACTGCCAGTGAAAATGAAATGCCCGCACACAGTAACATCACAATCAAAAATCCCAGACTCATCCCTGCCAGCACGCGGGTACTTTGACGAAATCCATGCGACGTAGCAGAGCTAAGGGCGAGAATATTGTTCGGTCCTGGCGTCATAGCGGTAATCAGGGTGTAAGTCCAAAAAGCACTTAAAAGGGTCGGTGTCACTTGTTATCTCCTCTGTTTTGGTAGACAGTACCCGACACGGAACATTTAAAAAAATGAATGTTTTTATATTCTAGATTCGATATTTTCGATAGGTTTGGGGTTATGGATCTGCGCCGTTTTATTACGCTTAAAACCGTGGTGGAAGAGGGTTCCTTTTTGCGAGCTTCGCAAAAATTGTGCTGTACACAATCGACGGTGACTTTTCATATTCAGCAGCTTGAGCAGGAGTTTTCAGTCCAGTTATTTGAGAAAATTGGCCGACGGATGTGCCTTACCCGCGAAGGAAAAAAGTTGCTGCCGCACATTTATGAACTTACCCGAGTGATGGATACGCTTCGTGAGGCTGCCAAAAAGGAGTCAGATCCGGACGGGGAACTACGCGTTGTTTCGGGCGAAACGTTGCTCTCTTACCGAATGCCGCAGGTGTTGCAGCGTTTTCGGCAACGCGCCCCAAAAGTGCGTTTATCGTTGCAGTCGCTGAACTGTTACGTGATCCGTGATGCGCTACTGAATGATGAGGCCGATGTTGGCGTCTTTTATCGTGTAGGGAATGATGATGCTCTGAATCGACGAGAGTTGGGTGAACAATCACTGGTGCTGGTGGCTTCACCGCAAATTGCAGATGTCGATTTTACTGAGCCGGGAAGACATAACGCCTGTAGCTTTATTATCAACGAACCGCAATGTGTCTTCCGGCAGATATTTGAGAGCACGCTGCGTCAGCGGCGGATCACGGTGGAAAACACCATTGAGCTTATAAGTATCGAAAGCATCAAGCGTTGTGTCGCGGCGAATATCGGGGTCAGCTACCTACCGCGCTTTGCGGTGGCAAAAGAGTTGGAGTGCGGAGAATTAATTGAATTGCCTTTTGGCGAACAGTCGCAGACCATTACGGCCATGTGCGCACATCATGCTGGAAAAGCGGTTAGCCCGGCGATGCACACTTTTATTCAGTGTGTTGAAGAGAGTTTTGTGGCTGGATAAAAATAATGTCGGGATTAAACCCGGCATTTAACTTGTCGACAAAGTGCGCTTTATTCATGCCGGATGCGGCGTGAACGCCTTATCCGGCCTACAAGATCGTGCAAATTCAATATATTGCATGAGCCACGTAGGCCTGATAAGCGTAGCGCATCAGGCAGTTTTGCGTTTGCCAGCACTTTTAATACCAGGCTTAAACCTGGCATTGAGATTACTCTTCTGTCGTTTGCGGTGGCACGCCCGTTCCGCTTGGTTTACGGCGCTTACCAATATTTTTGGTGTCGCGATGGCGTTTTTTCACCCGCGGCTTCTCTTTCTCTTTAGCTTTTTTCTTCTCAGCACGTTTAGCCAGTACTTTCTTCGATGGCTTGCCGGTCTGCTTTTCGCTTGGCGCACGCGTTTTCGGGCGTAACTCATCAATAACGCGAGCTTTAATTGGCTCTTCAATATAGCGGCCTACTTTACCCAGCAGCAGATGGTCATGGGCTTCCACCAGCGAAATTGCGGTGCCTTTACGACCGGCGCGCGCGGTACGTCCGATACGGTGCAAATAAGTATCGCCACTGCGCGGCATATCGAAGTTAAAGACGTGGCTGACGTCAGGAATGTCGATACCGCGCGCGGCAACATCGGTTGCGACCAGTACGTTTACGCGACCTTCGGTCAAACGCTTGATCGCTTCGTTACGCTTGCCCTGTACCATCTCACCTTCGAGATAGCAGTTGTTGATGCCCGCTTCGCGCAGCCAGTTTGCCAGCTCATGCACACGCTCACGCTTACGCACAAACACAATTGAGCGGGTCGCTTCCGGCTGTTTTAACAGATGCACCAGCAACGCGGTTTTATGCTCAAGATCATCGGCGCGGTAATACCACTGATGAATTTTTTTGCGCTCACGGGTGGAGGGATTGGCAGAAACTTCCACCGGATCTTCCAGCAGACGCTCGGCAAAGTCCTGAATCGCATCGCCTTCCAGCGTTGCCGAAAAGAGCAGGGTCTGTTTACGCCAGCGCGTTTCGCCAGCAATATGTTCGATATCCTGAGCGAAGCCCATATCCAGCATACGGTCTGCTTCGTCGAGGATCAGCGTTTCAACCGCGCGGCAATCGAAGTTCTCTTCTTTTATGTATTGCAGCAGACGTCCGGTCGTGGCGACCACGATGTCCTGATTTTCGCTGAACACTTCCGCGTGGTTCATATAGGCTACGCCGCCGGTGATGGTGGCGATATCCAGATGCGTATGTTTCGCCAGTTCGCGGGCATGATCGGCCACCTGCATCGCCAGCTCGCGAGTTGGGGTGAGGATCAAAATACGCGGCGGACCGGATTTCTTACGCGGGAAATCGAGCAGGTGCTGCAACGCTGGCAGCAGATACGCCGCCGTTTTACCGGTGCCTGTCGGCGCAGAACCGAGTACATCACGGCCATCGAGCGCAGGCGGAATGGCGGCAGCCTGAATGGCGGTCGGGCGAGTGAAACCTTTATCCTGGAGGGCTTCCAGCAGGCTTTCGTCGAGTTCAAGTTCGGAAAAAGTCGTTACAGTCATGTTCTACCTCTGTGTGGGGCGCTGATTATAGACGTTACGGCTGCAATCTTCATCTGTTTGTATGGATATCGCTTCTCGGGTATTGTTCTCACCCGGTGCTATCGCCGTTTTTCCTGCAAGGTTTTATTTTCATGTCACAGTCTACATCCGTGCTTCGTCGTAATGGATTTACTTTTAAACAGTTTTTTGTTGCTCACGATCGCTGTGCGATGAAAGTGGGAACGGATGGTATTTTATTGGGCGCATGGGCACCGGTGGCTGGGGTAAAACGTTGCCTTGATATCGGCGCGGGTAGCGGGTTGCTGGCATTAATGCTGGCGCAGCGAACCGATGACAGCGTGATGATTGATGCAGTTGAACTGGAAAGTGAAGCTGCCGCGCAGGCGCAGGAAAATATCAACCAGTCCCCGTGGGCAGAGCGGATTAACGTCCATACGGCGGATATTCAGCAGTGGATCACACAGCAGACAGTACGCTTCGATTTAATCATCAGTAACCCACCTTACTATCAGCAGGGAGTAGAGTGCTCGACACCTCAACGGGAACAGGCTCGCTATACCACTACGCTTGATCACCCATCGTTGCTGACCTGTGCGGCGGAGTGCATTACCGAAGAGGGATTTTTCTGCGTAGTGCTGCCAGAGCAGATTGGTAATGGTTTTACGGAGCTGGCATTAAGCATGGGCTGGCATTTACGTTTGCGGACGGATGTGGCGGAAAACGAAGCGCGACTGCCGCATCGGGTGCTGCTGGCATTCTCCCCGCAGGCGGGAGAATGCTTTAGCGATCGCTTAGTCATTCGTGGGCCAGACCAGAACTATTCCGAAGCGTATACGGCGCTAACCCAGGCTTTTTATCTGTTTATGTAATGATTGCCGGGAGAAAGGATCGATGGACCGGAATGCGTGAGCAGTTCCGGGTAATCCAGCGTAAAATGCAGGCCACGACTCTCCTTGCGCATCATCGCACAGCGAACAATCAACTCGGCAACCTGTACCAGATTACGCAGCTCCAGCAAATTATTTGAGACGCGGAAATGGGCGTAATATTCGTCTATTTCTTGTTGGAGCATGGTTATCCGCCGCAGGGCGCGTTCCAGGCGCTTCGTTGTGCGCACAATGCCAACGTAATCCCACATAAACAGACGTAGCTCGTGCCAGTTATGCTGAATTACTACCCGTTCGTCAGGGTTCTCAACGCGGCTTTCATCCCACGGCGGTAACGTACTGATGTCGTGGGCATAAGGCATACGTCTGGTGATATCTTCCGCCGCCGACCAGCCATAGACCAGACACTCCAGCAATGAATTCGAGGCCATGCGGTTAGCGCCGTGTAAGCCGGTATAACTCACCTCGCCAATGGCATACAAGCCCTCGACGTCCGTACGCCCATGATCATCAACCATTACACCACCGCAGGTATAGTGTGCAGCAGGCACAATCGGTACCGGTTCTTGTGTGAGATCAATCCCCAGCCCGAGCAATTTTTCATAAATCATCGGGAAATGCTGGCGAATAAAATCAGCGGGCTTATGGCTGATATCAAGGAACATACAATCCGCGCCGAGGCGTTTCATTTCATGGTCAATGGCGCGGGCGACAATATCGCGCGGGGCCAGTTCGCCGCGCACATCAAAATCGGGCATAAAACGCGTGCCATCCGGGCGCTTGAGATAAGCGCCTTCGCCGCGCAGTGCTTCCGTTAACAGGAAATTGCGTGCCTGGGGGTGATACAGCGCGGTAGGGTGGAACTGATTAAATTCGAGATTGGCAACCCGGCAGCCTGCGCGCCACGCCATAGCAATGCCATCGCCAGAAGAAATATCCGGATTGGTGGTGTACTGATAAACCTTCGACGCACCGCCGGTTGCCAGCACCACCGCTTTTGCGTGGCAGGTTTCCACCTTTTCTTTATTTCGGTTCCATACCCACGCGCCAACAACCCGTCGCGTGCCCGGCAGGCCAATTTTGTCAGAAATAATCAGATCAACCGCGTTGCTGCGCTCCAGCACGCGAATATTCGGATGGTTCAGCGCCTTGCTCACCAGCGTGGTTTCTACTTCTCTACCAGTTGCGTCGGCGGCATGAAGAATACGACGGTGACTATGTCCACCTTCACGGGTCAGATGGTAGCTTTCTTCGCCATTCGGCTGAATGTGGGTATCAAATAACACCCCCTGGTCGATTAGCCATTGCACACAGGATCGTGCATTGCTGGCGACAAATTCAACTGCATGGCGATCGCAAATACCAGCCCCGGCAATCAATGTGTCTTCCACATGCGAGTCAATGCTGTCAGTTTCATCAAACACGGCGGCAATACCGCCCTGGGCATAAAATGTTGAACCTTCCGTTACCGGGCCTTTACTTAGAACGATGACCTGATGCTGGTCAGCCAGGCGTAGCGCCAGTGAAAGTCCGGCTGCGCCGCTACCGATAATCAACACGTCACATGAATGTTCAGGGAGAGTATTCATTTTCTTTGTTTAATTTACTAAACATGGTTTGGTCAGCATAGCATCATGTTGTGCGAATAAACACCTGCTATTTTAATATTTGTTACAGTGGCTAAACACGCTGACGCAGGGCGGCGAGAAAAAGAGAAGTTACTGGCTGGTGGAGGATTAGGTGGTGAAATAAAAAGGCCGTTGGGTTACTCTTCAGGCAGTTAAATGGGCATTTCTACACAGATAATGCGATGTTCAGATTCTGTAGACTTATAATGATAGATAATGATCCGTCTACAGCATGACAAACAAAAACAGATGCGTTACGGAACTTTACAAAAACGAGACACTCTAACCCTTTGCTTGCTCAAATTGCAGCTAATGGAGTGGCGTTTCGATAGCGCGTGGAAATTTGGTTTGGGGAGACTTTACCTCGGATGAGCGAGCAGTTAACGGACCAGGTCCTGGTTGAACGGGTCCAGAAGGGAGATCAGAAAGCCTTTAACTTACTGGTAGTGCGCTATCAGCATAAAGTGGCGAGTCTGGTTTCCCGCTATGTGCCGTCGGGTGATGTTCCCGATGTGGTACAAGAAGCTTTTATTAAAGCCTATCGTGCGCTGGATTCGTTCCGGGGAGATAGCGCTTTTTATACATGGCTGTATCGGATTGCTGTAAATACAGCGAAAAATTACCTGGTTGCTCAGGGGCGTCGTCCACCTTCCAGTGATGTGGATGCCATTGAAGCTGAAAACTTCGAAAGTGGCGGCGCGTTGAAAGAAATTTCGAACCCTGAGAACTTAATGTTGTCAGAAGAACTGAGACAGATAGTTTTCCGAACTATTGAGTCCCTCCCGGAAGATTTACGCATGGCAATAACCTTGCGGGAGCTGGATGGCCTGAGCTATGAAGAGATAGCCGCTATCATGGATTGTCCGGTAGGTACAGTGCGTTCACGTATCTTCCGAGCGAGGGAAGCTATTGATAACAAAGTTCAACCGCTTATCAGGCGTTGACGATAGCGGGATACTGGATAAGGGTATTAGGCATGCAGAAAGAACAACTTTCCGCTTTAATGGATGGCGAAACGCTGGATAGTGAGCTGCTTAACGAACTGGCTCATAATCCAGAAATGCAGAAAACCTGGGAAAGCTATCACTTAATCCGTGACTCAATGCGGGGTGATACTCCCGAGGTGCTCCATTTCGATATCTCTTCACGCGTGATGGCCGCCATTGAAGAAGAGCCAGTACGTCAACCGGCGACATTGATCCCGGAAGCCCAGCCTGCGCCGCATCAATGGCAGAAAATGCCATTCTGGCAGAAAGTACGTCCGTGGGCGGCACAGCTTACCCAAATGGGCGTAGCCGCATGCGTATCGCTTGCAGTTATCGTTGGCGTCCAGCACTATAATGGACAATCTGAAACGTCCCAGCAGCCCGAAACGCCGGTATTTAATACACTGCCGATGATGGGTAAAGCCAGCCCGGTTAGCCTGGGAGTACCTTCTGAAGCGACCGCAAACAATGGTCAACAGCAGCAGGTACAGGAGCAGCGTCGTCGCATTAATGCAATGTTGCAGGATTACGAACTGCAACGCCGACTCCACTCTGAACAGCTTCAGTTTGAGCAGGCGCAAACCCAGCAAGCCGCTGTACAGGTGCCAGGAATTCAAACTTTAGGAACGCAATCGCAGTAATGAAGCAACTTTGGTTTGCCATGTCATTAGTGACAGGTAGCCTGTTATTCTCTGCTAACGCCTCGGCCACTCCCGCGTCCGGGGCGTTACTACAGCAGATGAACCTGGCCAGTCAGTCACTGAATTACGAGCTGTCATTCATCAGCATCAATAAACAGGGTGTTGAGTCTCTGCGTTATCGACATGCACGCCTCGATAACCGTCCTCTTGCACAATTGTTGCAAATGGATGGCCCGCGCCGGGAAGTGGTACAGCGCGGCAATGAAATCAGCTATTTTGAACCGGGACTTGAACCGTTCACGCTTAATGGCGATTACATTGTTGATTCTCTGCCATCGCTCATCTATACCGATTTCAAACGCCTTTCTCCTTACTACGACTTCATCTCCGTCGGGCGCACGCGTATTGCTGATCGTCTTTGCGAAGTCATTCGCGTGGTTGCCCGAGATGGTACACGCTACAGCTACATCGTGTGGATGGACACTGAATCGAAATTACCGATGAGGGTTGATCTCCTTGATCGCGATGGTGAAACGCTGGAACAATTTCGCGTGATTGCTTTTAACGTCAATCAGGATATCAGCAGCAGTATGCAGACGTTGGCGAAGGCAAATTTGCCGCCGTTGCTTTCTGTTCCTGTAGGTGAAAAAGCTAAATTCAGCTGGACGCCAACCTGGTTGCCACAGGGTTTTAGCGAAGTTTCCAGTAGTCGACGTCCGCTACCGACGATGGACAACATGCCTATCGAATCACGTCTCTATTCCGACGGATTATTCAGCTTCTCGGTAAACGTTAACCGCGCTACGCCATCGAGCACCGATCAGATGTTGCGCACCGGACGCAGAACCGTCAGTACAAGCGTACGTGATAACGCCGAAATCACCATTGTCGGTGAACTGCCGCCGCAAACGGCGAAACGCATTGCCGAGAATATTAAGTTCGGGGCAGCGCAATGATCAAAGAGTGGGCTACCGTCGTCTCCTGGCAAAACGGGCAGGCGCTGGTCAGTTGTGATGTTAAAGCCTCATGCAGCAGCTGCGCTTCACGCGCCGGTTGCGGTAGCCGCGTGTTGAATAAACTTGGCCCGCAAACCACGCATACCATTGTCGTACCCTGTGATGAGCCGTTAGTGCCGGGGCAAAAAGTGGAATTGGGGATCGCCGAAGGCAGCCTGCTTAGCTCCGCATTACTGGTTTATATGTCGCCGCTGGTGGGATTATTCCTCATCGCTTCGCTATTTCAGCTACTCTTTGCTTCTGACGTCGCAGCATTATGTGGTGCGGTCCTCGGCGGTATTGGCGGGTTCCTGATTGCGCGTGGCTACTCGCGTAAGTTTGCTGCCCGGGCAGAATGGCAACCGATCATCTTAAGCGTGGCATTGCCGCCTGGCCTTGTGCGATTTGAAACATCTTCGGAAGACGCGAGCCAGTGATTTCACTGGCTTTGTTGCATTTTGCATAACAAATGCGAGGACGTTTCCAGATACCACAATCCATACGGTATGAACATTTCCTCGCCTCAATGTTGTAGTGTAGAATGCGGCGTTTCTATTAATACAGACGTTAAGCTCAGAACAGCGACTTCTAAAAGCCTGGTTAACCGGGCATTAAGGCACAATAATCATACTTTATGAAGAATATACGTAACTTTTCGATCATAGCTCACATTGACCACGGTAAATCGACGCTGTCTGACCGTATTATCCAGATCTGCGGTGGCCTGTCTGACCGTGAAATGGAGGCGCAGGTTCTCGATTCCATGGATCTTGAGCGTGAGCGTGGCATTACCATCAAAGCGCAAAGCGTGACGCTGGACTACAAAGCGTCTGACGGCGAAACCTATCAGCTTAACTTTATCGACACCCCGGGCCACGTAGACTTCTCCTATGAAGTTTCCCGTTCGCTGGCTGCCTGTGAAGGTGCATTGCTGGTGGTCGACGCCGGGCAGGGCGTGGAAGCGCAAACCCTGGCAAACTGTTACACCGCCATGGAAATGGATCTCGAAGTGGTGCCGGTACTGAACAAGATTGACCTGCCGGCAGCCGATCCTGAACGCGTGGCGGAAGAAATTGAAGATATCGTCGGCATCGACGCCACTGACGCGGTGCGCTGTTCAGCGAAAACCGGTGTTGGCGTGCAGGACGTTCTCGAACGTCTGGTGCGCGACATTCCGCCGCCGGAAGGCGATCCGGAAGGCCCGTTGCAGGCACTAATTATCGACTCATGGTTCGACAACTACCTGGGCGTTGTTTCACTTATCCGTATTAAAAACGGCACCCTGCGTAAGGGCGACAAAGTGAAAGTCATGAGTACCGGGCAGACCTATAACGCCGACCGTCTGGGCATCTTCACGCCGAAACAGGTTGACCGCACTGAACTGAAATGTGGCGAAGTAGGCTGGCTCGTATGTGCGATTAAAGATATCCACGGCGCTCCAGTCGGCGATACCTTAACGCTGGCGCGTAATCCGGCAGAAAAGGCGCTGCCTGGCTTTAAGAAAGTCAAACCGCAGGTATACGCCGGTCTGTTCCCGGTAAGTTCCGACGACTATGAAGCCTTCCGTGACGCGCTGGGTAAACTCAGCCTGAACGATGCCTCACTGTTCTATGAGCCGGAAAGCTCCAGCGCGCTGGGCTTTGGTTTCCGCTGCGGCTTCCTTGGCCTGCTGCACATGGAGATCATCCAGGAGCGTCTGGAACGTGAATACGATCTGGATCTGATCACCACTGCGCCGACCGTAGTGTATGAAGTTGAAACCACGTCAAGAGAAGTTATCTACGTCGACAGCCCATCCAAGCTGCCTGCGGTAAATAACATTTACGAACTGCGCGAGCCGATTGCAGAATGTCACATGCTGCTGCCGCAGGCATATCTCGGCAACGTTATTACGCTGTGCGTAGAAAAACGCGGCGTGCAGACCAATATGGTTTACCACGGTAATCAGGTGGCACTGACGTACGAGATCCCGATGGCGGAAGTGGTGCTCGACTTCTTCGATCGACTGAAATCTACCTCGCGAGGTTATGCGTCTCTGGATTACAACTTCAAACGCTTCCAGGCGTCCGACATGGTACGTGTAGACGTATTAATCAACGGTGAACGTGTTGATGCGCTGGCGTTGATCACCCACCGTGATAATTCGCAAAACCGCGGTCGCGAGTTGGTGGAGAAGATGAAAGATCTGATCCCACGCCAGCAGTTTGATATCGCCATTCAGGCAGCGATTGGTACGCACATTATTGCGCGATCCACCGTGAAACAGCTGCGTAAAAACGTACTGGCTAAATGTTATGGCGGCGATATCAGCCGTAAGAAAAAGCTGCTGCAGAAGCAGAAAGAAGGTAAGAAACGCATGAAGCAGATCGGTAACGTCGAGCTGCCGCAGGAAGCGTTCCTCGCCATTCTGCACGTCGGCAAAGACAACAAATAACCCTTAGGAGTTGGCATGGCGAATATGTTTGCCCTGATTCTGGTGATTGCCACACTGGTGACGGGCATTTTATGGTGCGTGGATAAATTCTTTTTCGCACCTAAACGGCGGGAACGTCAGGCAGCGGCGCAGGCGGCTGCCGGTGACTCACTGGATAAAGCAACGTTGAAAAAGGTTGCGCCGAAGCCTGGCTGGCTGGAAACCGGTGCTTCTGTTTTTCCGGTACTGGCTATCGTATTGATTGTGCGTTCGTTTATTTATGAACCGTTCCAGATCCCGTCAGGTTCGATGATGCCGACTCTGTTAATCGGTGATTTTATTCTGGTAGAGAAGTTTGCTTATGGCATTAAAGATCCTATCTACCAGAAAACGCTGATCGAAACCGGTCATCCGAAACGCGGCGATATCGTGGTCTTTAAATATCCGGAAGATCCAAAGCTTGATTACATCAAGCGCGCGGTGGGTTTACCGGGCGATAAAGTCACTTACGATCCGGTCTCAAAAGAGCTGACGATTCAACCGGGATGCAGTTCCGGCCAGGCGTGTGAAAACGCGCTGCCGGTCACCTACTCAAACGTGGAACCGAGCGATTTCGTTCAGACCTTCTCACGCCGTAATGGTGGGGAAGCGACCAGCGGATTCTTTGAAGTGCCGAAAAACGAAACCAAAGAAAATGGAATTCGTCTTTCCGAGCGTAAAGAGACACTGGGTGATGTGACGCACCGCATTCTGACAGTGCCGATTGCGCAGGATCAGGTGGGGATGTATTACCAGCAGCCAGGGCAACAACTGGCAACCTGGATTGTTCCTCCGGGACAATACTTCATGATGGGCGACAACCGCGACAACAGCGCGGACAGCCGTTACTGGGGTTTTGTGCCTGAAGCGAATCTGGTCGGTCGGGCAACGGCTATCTGGATGAGCTTCGATAAGCAAGAAGGCGAATGGCCGACTGGTGTGCGCTTAAGTCGCATTGGCGGCATCCATTAATAGCTCATCTTCGTTCACGTTGTCGCCGTTATGGCGACAACGTGAATTATTTATGAGATAAATCTCCCGTGGCTAACGACATCCCCCGTCGTTGTGTATAGAATATTCCCCCGAAGTTTAAGGTTGGCACCTCCAGGTTGCCACGGCACACGAAACAGCGTTGGTCCCCATATACCGCTAAACTGAAACTGCAGCGAAGCAGTTAGCAGAGCCATGTATATCAGGTCTGTTTCGTGTGCTGAATTGTTGACGCATTTATTTATTGGTATCGCATGAACCCCATCGTAATTAATCGGCTTCAACGGAAGCTGGGATACACTTTTAATCATCAGGAACTGTTGCAGCAGGCATTAACTCATCGTAGTGCCAGCAGCAAACATAACGAGCGTTTAGAATTTTTAGGCGACTCTATTCTGAGCTACGTTATCGCCAATGCGCTTTATCACCGTTTCCCTCGTGTGGATGAAGGCGATATGAGCCGGATGCGCGCCACGCTGGTCCGTGGCAATACGCTGGCGGAACTGGCGCGCGAATTTGAGTTAGGCGAGTGCTTACGTTTAGGACCAGGTGAACTTAAAAGCGGTGGATTTCGTCGTGAGTCAATTCTCGCCGACACCGTCGAAGCATTAATTGGTGGCGTATTCCTCGACAGTGATATTCAAACCGTCGAGAAATTAATCCTCAACTGGTATCAAACTCGTCTGGACGAAATTAGCCCAGGCGATAAACAAAAAGATCCGAAAACGCGCTTGCAAGAATATTTGCAGGGTCGTCATCTGCCGCTGCCGACTTATCTGGTAGTTCAGGTCCGTGGCGAAGCGCACGATCAGGAATTTACAATCCACTGCCAGGTCAGCGGCCTGAGTGAACCGGTGGTTGGCACAGGTTCAAGCCGTCGTAAGGCTGAGCAGGCTGCCGCCGAACAGGCGTTGAAAAAACTGGAGCTGGAATGAGCATCGATAAAAGTTACTGCGGATTTATTGCCATCGTCGGACGTCCGAACGTTGGCAAATCCACATTGTTGAACAAACTGCTGGGGCAGAAAATCTCCATCACCTCCCGCAAGGCGCAGACAACTCGTCACCGCATTGTGGGGATCCATACTGAAGGCGCGTATCAGGCGATCTACGTCGATACACCGGGCCTGCATATGGAAGAAAAACGCGCCATTAACCGCCTGATGAACAAAGCGGCGAGCAGCTCTATTGGCGATGTTGAGCTGGTGATTTTTGTCGTTGAAGGCACCCGCTGGACGCCGGACGACGAAATGGTGCTCAACAAACTGCGCGAAGGCAAAGCGCCGGTAATCCTCGCGGTGAACAAAGTGGACAACGTGCAGGAGAAAGCCGATCTGCTGCCGCACCTGCAGTTCCTGGCAAGCCAGATGAACTTCCTCGATATCGTGCCAATCTCTGCCGAAACCGGGCTGAATGTCGACACTATCGCAGCAATCGTGCGTAAGCATCTACCTGAAGCGACTCATCACTTCCCGGAAGATTACATCACCGATCGCTCACAGCGTTTTATGGCGTCTGAAATCATCCGCGAAAAACTGATGCGTTTCCTCGGCGCTGAACTGCCGTACTCCGTGACCGTGGAGATCGAACGTTTCGTCTCTAACGAACGCGGTGGTTATGACATCAACGGTTTGATTCTCGTTGAGCGTGAAGGGCAGAAGAAGATGGTCATTGGCAACAAAGGGGCCAAGATCAAAACCATCGGGATTGAAGCGCGTAAAGACATGCAGGAAATGTTCGAAGCGCCTGTTCACCTTGAACTGTGGGTAAAAGTGAAATCCGGTTGGGCCGACGACGAACGCGCACTGCGCAGTCTCGGTTACGTTGACGATCTTTAAGAGTAACTCCGATGGAAGGCTGGCAGCGCGCATTTGTCCTGCATAGTCGCCCGTGGAGCGAAACCAGCCTGATGCTGGACGTCTTCACGGAGGAATCGGGGCGCGTGCGTCTGGTTGCCAAAGGCGCACGCTCTAAACGCTCTACCCTGAAAGGTGCATTACAGCCTTTCACCCCTCTCTTGCTACGTTTTGGCGGGCGTGGCGAAGTCAAAACGCTGCGCAGTGCTGAAGCCGTCTCGCTGGCGCTGCCATTAAGCGGTATCACGCTTTACAGCGGTCTGTACATCAACGAACTTCTCTCCCGCGTACTGGAATACGAGACGCGCTTCTCTGAACTTTTTTTCGATTACTTGCACTGCATTCAGTCTCTTGCAGGGGTCACTGGTACGCCAGAACCCGCGCTGCGCCGCTTTGAACTGGCACTGCTCGGGCATCTGGGTTATGGCGTCAATTTTACCCATTGTGCGGGTAGCGGCGAGCCGGTAGATGACACCATGACGTATCGTTATCGCGAAGAAAAAGGGTTTATCGCAAGCGTCGTTATCGACAATAAAACGTTCACCGGAAGGCAGTTAAAAGCGTTAAACGCACGGGAATTTCCTGACGCAGACACACTGCGCGCCGCGAAACGCTTTACCCGCATGGCGCTTAAGCCGTATCTTGGCGGTAAACCTTTAAAGAGCAGGGAACTGTTCCGGCAATTTATGCCTAAGCGAACGGTGAAAACACATTATGAATGATGAGGATTGTCATGGCTGAATTACTGTTAGGCGTCAACATTGACCATATCGCTACGCTGCGCAACGCGCGCGGTACCGCTTACCCGGATCCGGTGCAGGCCGCGTTTATTGCCGAGCAGGCGGGAGCGGACGGCATTACCGTGCATTTACGTGAAGATCGCCGTCACATTACTGACCGCGACGTGCGCATCCTGCGTCAGACGCTGGATACCCGCATGAATCTGGAGATGGCGGTGACCGAAGAGATGCTGGCGATCGCCGTTGAGACGAAGCCACATTTTTGCTGCCTGGTACCGGAAAAGCGTCAGGAAGTAACAACCGAAGGCGGCCTGGATGTCGCAGGGCAGCGTGACAAAATGCGCGATGCCTGCAAACGTCTGGCAGATGCCGGGATTCAGGTTTCTCTGTTTATTGACGCCGATGAAGAGCAGATCAAAGCTGCGGCAGAGGTTGGCGCACCGTTTATCGAGATCCACACCGGTTGCTATGCTGATGCCAAAACTGACGCCGAACAGGCGCAAGAGCTGGCGCGTATCGCCAAAGCCGCGACCTTTGCCGCAAGCCTCGGTCTGAAAGTTAACGCCGGACACGGTCTGACCTATCACAACGTGAAAGCCATTGCCGCCATCCCTGAGATGCATGAACTGAATATCGGTCATGCCATTATTGGTCGTGCAGTGATGACCGGACTGAAAGATGCGGTGGCAGAAATGAAGCGTCTGATGCTGGAAGCGCGTGGCTAATGGCAATATTAGGTTTAGGCACGGATATTGTGGAGATCGCTCGCATCGAAGCGGTGATCGCCCGATCCGGTGATCGCCTGGCACGCCGCGTATTAAGCGATAACGAATGGGCAATCTGGAAAACGCACCACCAGCCGGTGCGTTTTCTGGCGAAGCGTTTTGCTGTGAAAGAAGCCGCAGCAAAAGCGTTTGGCACCGGGATCCGCAATGGTCTGGCGTTTAATCAATTTGAAGTATTCAATGATGAGCTCGGCAAACCACGGCTACGGCTATGGGGCGAGGCATTAAAACTGGCGGAAAAGCTGGGCGTTGCAAATATGCATGTAACGCTGGCAGATGAGCGGCACTATGCTTGTGCCACGGTAATTATTGAAAGTTAAAAATAATACCGTTCTCTTTAAAAAGTAAAACCCCCGAACTGGTAAGGAACGGGGGTTTTACTTTTTAACTTTAATTTTGTGCAGCATGCACCCTCAACAACAGCGATTATGGATCAGTGTACTTATCTTTTACAAGCAACTTGCAATCTTTAGCATAAAAACTCGAGCCTTTACGAAGAAAGCAATATTGATGGAAAGATTAACGTGACCGCCAATTCGTAAGTACATTAAAATTGGCTTCGTTATTGAAGATTTTGCTGTGCTTTACACCATGCCACAGAATTCCCCCATTGAAACGAGTGGTGTCGTCAAAGCTCTGGTGTGGAGTGCAGCATGCACCCTCAATAACTCGCACGTTCAGTTTTGGGGAGATGTAAGGGCTAATCTGAATGGCTGCATTCCTTGTTTAAGGAAAAACGAATGACTGATTGCCGATACCTGATTAAACGGGTCATCAAAATCATCATTGCTGTTTTACAGCTGATCCTTCTGTTCTTATAACACAAGGAAACGTACTTAAGGTGCGTCCGGTGAACCAGTCGGACGCACCTTTAATAACTATAAATAAGTGTCTGGGCAGATACTATATAAATTAACTTAGTGAATGATTATGCTAATGTCATCAATTAAATAAATATAATGGCGTTAAGGCTTCCCAGTAATATAATTAATACTCTACTTCCAGAGTAGAATATTAAATTTTATCCGCGTGGTGCATCAGCACAAATTTATCCCACAACTGTTCTTCTGTCTCGACATGCGCCGGATCTTTCACAATAGTATTGGGGATCGGGCACACCTTCTGGCAGGTTGGTGTCTCGTAGTGCCCTACGCATTCGGTACACTTATCGCTGTTAATCTCGTAGATATGATCTCCCATTGAAATCGCCTCATTCGGGCATTCGGGTTCACACATATCACAATTAATACAGCGTTTAGTAATTAGTAAAGACATTTCAATGGATTACCGTTAAATCATTTTAAAATCAGTAAGTTGTATCGAGTTTGTCTGCTTTACTGTCATTAACTTACTGTATGTTGATCCAGTGTATTTAACCTTGATAAACTCAGTCCAGCAACACAAAACCGCAACACATTGCATTTTGTCCCGTAGAAAAGACTTGTATGTGTGAGCTTGTTTTCTGCGCCTACGCAGATAAGGATTGAGAATGCCGCGCACTGTAACACATAATCCGGATAGCCCCAATAATGACGATGTTTTAGCCGCATCTGAAAAATGGGACGCCTGTAAACCCCCCTATACCAGCGCACACATGAAAATCTGTGTTGCTGCCGCCAAAATCATCCTCGCTGCTTCCGGCGTGGCTCGCCGTTCCAAATACGAAAAAGAGAACTATCTCCGTATCGATTTCAGCAAAGCCGGTAAGGTTACATTTTACGCCGAGTTTCCAAAAAAGATGGGCCTCAAGGGTAAAAAACTCGGCGAGTGGCCGGAGCTCGCTATCCAGCTGGCGCGCGAAAAAGCGCTAGGTATGGCTGACTGTGGCTTGCGGGCAGAGTCAGTACATACAGCGCTGGAAATGTACCGGGATGACCTCAAAGCCAAAGTCGCCCGGCAGAAGCTGAGCCCGGACAGTTTCACAACCTACGGGGTGCGTATCGACCGGATTAAAGCAACGTTCGGCGAGCGTGAGGTGTTCAGCGACGTAACATACAATCGGCTGGTGGAAGTGCTGGACGAGTGGATCGCCACTCGCTCGAACAATAACGCCCTGGAGTTGTTTGCCGAGCTCCGTCGGTTCTGGAAGTTCTGCGCACCTACTCTTTGCAACGGCCGCAATGTTGCCGCCAGTCTGCCAGATGATTATGTTTCCTCCCGCGTACAGAAACCCACCCCCACACGGCTTTTTACCGATATTGAGTCAATCGCCCGGCTCTGGCTCAATGTTGCCGCCTGCACCTCTGTACACCAGAAGAATGCTGTTCGCTTCATGATCATCACCGGAGTTCGTCCGATTAATGTCCATAACCTGCGCTGGGACTACGTTCACGAGGAGGTTGGTGAAATTGTTTATCCGGAAGGGGTTATCGGCATGCGAGGGGCTATGAAAACACAAAAGGCTTTCCGCCTGCCGATAACGCCTGAGATCCGGCGGATTATCGACGAGCAGAAAGCCTGGCGTGATTCAGTTCCTGAGTGCAACAGGGATTATGTATTTTTGCAGCCACGTGATCCAATGCAGCCATTTTCAAAACGATCACTGGATAAGCTGGTGAAAACATACAGCCCGGACGGGGCTGTAAAAGGAATAAAACATGATGGGACTGTTAAAGGGAAAGACGGTGCATTTAATACGATGTGCCGTAAATTCCTTAAGAGCAATGTTATTGCCTTGATGAAGGAAAGAGGCTATTCCCGATCAGACCGAAGGGAAATCAGCCTCCTTTGCCTTCACCACTCCAGCAAGTCAGATGACCCGATGGCAGAACATTACGACTTTTCTGATGAGATTTTACAGGAAGAGATTGCGTTAAAGCGCGAAGCTTTCGAGGCTCACGAGCGGAGCATACTTGCGCAGGTGGCATTGCTACGGCGGCGAGGTTAATACCGGCTGCGACACTTTTGAATAAAAGCGTCGACATTGCGGCGCTCATAACGAACTACTTTTGCACTGAAACGAATTGGTGCCAGGATAGCCCGATGACGATGCTTAATATTCCACTCACATAGCGTTTTCTGTGTAATACCTAACTTTTGGCATACTTCATCCGGGGTGAGTAAATCGTCGGGTTTCTCGCTCATGCTATACCTCTCTTTTTCATGGCATCGAGCAGGATGTCCTGCACTGTTCGTTTTGAGTTGCGCCGCTCTATCACCATTTCGTCCATAGTGTCGGCGGCGATAATGTGGTGAATGAACACCGGGCGGTTGTGTCCGGCCTGAATCTGCCGGGTTGGCCCGATGCGTTCGATAATTTGTTGGTACTGCTCCAGATTCCACCAGTGCGAGAAAAACACCAGTATGTTTCCGCCGTCCTGCATGTTCAGGCCGTGGCCCGCGCTGGCTGGGTGTGCAAAGAGAACAGGAATCTTTCCGGAATTCCAGTCGCGCAGTGTCTGTGGATCCTGGTCGAGGTGACGACCGCGAGGGAATGCTTTAAGCAAGCGTTCAAGATCGTGTTTCCAGTGATAAGCAACCAGCACAGGTGCGCCAGCTGCTTCGGTCAGTATGCTGTCCAGCGCTTGTAGTTTGGTGTCATGCAGTTCTGACCAACTTCCGGTGTCGTCTGTGTATACTGCGCCACTGGCGATTTGCAGACATTTCAGTGTCTTTGCCGCGGCGTTCGGTGCTTCGATGCCTTCGCCATTCAGCTCGAGGAACATTTCCTTTTCCATTTCACGATACTGCTGACGGGCCTTCGGCGGCATATCCACGCGGATTACGTTATGGATGGGGTCTTTGATATCGAACCAGTCGGCCGCATCCAGCGAGAGGGTCACATCGGCTAACGCTCGCTGTATTTCAGCCTGTGAGTGAGCAAACGGCTCCAGTTTGGTCCAGCTCTGCCCCGGAAACTGTATCGAGTTGAACCAGCGTGAGGTAAACGCGCCGTAAGTGCGCCCGAGACGTTGCCCCTGGTCCACAAACCACGATTGTCCCCACAAATCTACCAGGCCGTTCGGTGCTGGCGTACCGGTGAGATTTATCCAGCGCTGGACATACTTATGCGCCACTTTGCCCAGCGCCGCCGCGCGCTTACCACCACCTCGCAGCCGGAAGGATTTTAGCCGGGTGCTTTCATCTGGAATGACAGTACCGAACGGCCATCGTTCTCCCAATTCCTCAACCAGCCAGACAAGGTTATCGTAGTTGATGGTGAACACGCTCGCGTTGCTGTTCGCCAGCGCTGCAGAGCGCGCTTTGGCGTTACCAACAATCGGCTGCACCTCGATATTGCGCAGATGCCCCCATTTCAGCGCTTCATCCGGCCATGTGCTTGCTGCAACGCGTAGCGGCGCGAGGACCAGCGCGGGCTGTGTCTCTGAGCCCGCCATGAAAAGATCTTCCAGCGTGGTGAGTGTCGCTACGGTTTTACCCATCCCCATCCCTGCCCAGATGTTGCAGCGGTGAATGTCGATTTGATGATTGATGATGAGATCTTGGTAGGGGTGAGGTGAAAATATAGCATAGTCCATGGTATTGTATCTCCATGAATGAACTTATGTAGTAATAGCTTAATTATTTATTTCGAAAGGAACAGTTATGACTTCAGCTTATACAGATATCCAGCAAGAAGAAAATATTACTGATAAATTAGTTGTTAAATATGATGGCCCCGCACTAGCAGATCATAAAATAGATTTGGATGTTTTAACTGAGTCATTGAATGGACTAAACAACTTGCTTAAAGAAGTTAATTTGGTTGTCAATGGCACTAGTGAGTGTATTAATGTTGAGGTTGAGCCTTTTAAGGAAGGCTCATTTGAGTATTTGATTGATGTTATTCAAAATCCACTTGACCATTTGAATATATTAAGCATTATTGGGCTTGGAGGTACAGCTGCACTCGCAGCAGGAAATACTCTCATTGACTTAATTCGTCAGATCAATGGTAGGCAAATAAAACGGTTGACTTTAACAGCGGAAGGAGACTGTAAAATAGTTATGGATGATGGTGAGGAAATTATAGCCCCGTCATATTTCCGGCCTTTACTTGCCTCACCAAGCATACGCAAATCCTTATCGAAGTTAATTCATAATCCTTTGCAAAAGGAAGGATACGAATCGCTTAAAATTTCAACTCAACAGGGGGTTGAGCTGATTAAGGTGCACGAAGATAATATTGAACCGTTCAGATATAGGCGCGTTCCTGTAGTGCAGTCCTTGTCTGAAAGGGTGATTGAAGAGGCTCTAATCACATTTTTGACAATTCATAAGGATAAAAACACAGGCTGGCGAGTCAACTATGGCGATGACACAATCAGCGTGTCTATAGAAGATACTGAGTTCTTACAACGTGTTAGTACGGGAAGAGAACCTGGTGTTTTTAGTGATGCTTACTTCGTTGATTTGCTCGTCCGTGAGAACTTGAATTCGCTGGACAAAACGTACATAGTTGTTAAAGTACACGGCATCTTATAGTAGATTCACATGGGGAGGGGGTTATGATTGCTTTTGCTTTTTGGCTGGCTTTTTTTAGCCTGCTTCCCGTACTATATTGGGTTCTTAAGATGGGGTTTGACCGGTTACGCTTTGCGCTTATGCCTAAACATCATCTTGTTCTTGAATGTGTTGACTCAGAAGGAGTTGTCCGTCGCGATGTCGTTGATGTCTCTTCTGATGATGAATTTTACAAAATTGCAATGAATGCCATTCGTGCTGGAAGATCAGTCAAAGGAGGGACGTTTGAGTAGCGCCTCTAAACCTGATAGCTACGAAAAAGTCCCTCTGATTTCTAATGTTGCTGCTGGTGGCATCACTGGTTTTTTAACATTACTGGTGTCCTCGTGGGACGGTCGTTTTCCGTATATTGGTTCTGATTTAAATACAATAAAGCCATTTCTTTTATTAATGCTTCCCAGTTGCGCTATGTTTCTGGCGCATTGGATAAAGTCGATTGGGTTTAAATGGTCCTTAGGTAGCGTTAATCGACAGTTATTAAGCATTAATAAGAAGAAAGAAAAAGAACTTCGCCGTGATATTGAAAAGTACAAAAATGTTATTTCTAATGAAAAGATAGAGGACTTTAAAAGTCAACTTGAACAAGTATTACAAGATCGTCATGATATTATTTCTAATAATTACGCACAGAAACTAAGAGAAAGAAATTATACGCAAGAAAAATATCATGAGCATAAACAAACCGCTGCAAATGATAATATTGAGCTGCAAAGCATACTGGAGAATCAGAAGTTCAATCAAAAAGGCATTGACTAAATTTTTATAATATCCTCTCTAGGTTCTTGCTATCCAGCACCACTACGGTAAAGCCCAGTTTTCGCAGACGTTCATGTTCGCGCAATTGGTCAGGCCGTGGTGGCTTGCCGGGAGATTTACATTCAACGAAAACGATACGACCACCTGGTAGCAGGACAATGCGATCCGGTACCGAGCGGTGACCGGGAGATACAAACTTAAAGGCCACTCCGCCAGCTTTTTTCACTTCAGCGACGAGGTGTTTTTCGATAAGGCTTTCACGTTCATAGGCCATCTGAATCCCGCTCTTCAAAAAGCACATTCAATTCCAGTTTCTCTGCCAACGCGTTTTCTGCACGTGCGCCAGCAGAGTACTCCCACTCTTTGAGCATATAAATCGTATCGGCACAGCGAAGCATTGCGAGGCAGATGTCCATATACTGAGCCTGTGTCAAACCATTGGGTAAAGTTGCGGGGTTAAGCACAACATATCCCTTGTCCGTTAGCCTCTTTGCTGCGGAATGAAAAGCCGGGCGGTTAAATTGCTCGTAACCGCTCATCGGCCCGGCAACGTAAACGATCATTCTTCGACCGCCTTACGCTTTTCACGCATATTCTGCATCAGGCAAAAATCAGATCTGCGTTCACTCCATTCCTGATTCAGTTCGTGATGTGATTCGCGGTTGGCTTTTGCCCAGACCTTCGCTGCCCGGTCATATTCGCCGGATTGTTCAAGTCGCAAAGCCTCCCTTGCAGCCCTGTAATAAAGTGGATTGTCCCGGTATTTAAATGACATAGGAGTTAATCCTTACGGTAGTGGTACGCCTCAAAGCCGCCAGCGTTCAGCGGAATATCGGGTGCCCATTCGGGGTTAGTGGAGAGAAGCGCGGAAAGCGCTTTATCGTTGAAATCTTCTGTGTCAGGTGCTTCGGTGATCACCTCGTCGTGTACCGTCAACACAATGCTGTAACCGGCATCTTCGATAAGCGGCATGTTTCCGGCCAGAACGTCGCGGGCGGCTGCCTGGGTGACGTTCTCCACCAGCTTTCCGCCGTAGGTTTTGAGTCGTTGCCATTTACGCGAATAAGAGTTAACACCCATGTAGGTGATATTCCCTTGTTCGATAACCGGAGACGGGTAGCATACAGCGCGTCCGGATGGTAGCTGTATGCGCAGCCACGCGCCATCGCGGCGGATTTTAAGATAACCGCAATACAATGTTTTTTGCGGTGTGGCGATTGCAGTGCGGACGGTGCGCTCCAGTTCGTACCAGAAATCACAGGTCGCGGGATGCGCCCGGCGCCAGAGACGTTTAAGTGAGTCGCAGGCGATAAATACCCGTTCAGAAAGCCCGTAGGTTGACTTGCGTTTAACCGATTCGTCGTACCAGCTTTTCGCCTCGCGGATAACATCGCGGGGAATGTTTGGCAGTGCGGCGTTCGCCAGCTCGTCGAGATCGAGACCGTAAACCAGCGCAAAAGTGATGAAAGCCGATACACCACCACCATAACCCAGACCGAGCTCCATGACTTTACCGATCTGACGCATGTGTTTATCAACATCATCTGGTGCAATATCGAAAGCTTTTGCATACGCCAGTTTATATAAGTCCGGACCCGTTCCGGCGTCGTACTCTCTGAATGCATTCAGTTTCCATTCTTCTCCCGCCAGCCATGCCAGCATACGGCCTTCAATGTTCGACAAGTCACTTACCACCAGTTTTTTGCCTGTTGGCGCGATAATGCAGCCACGTAACGCTGAACTGGTTAGTTCCATGATATTGTCAAACAGCAGGTCTGCACATCCGGCTTTCAGTGCTTCGATGCCTTCGTCTATTTGTTCCTGTTTGAGTGAAGGGCGGGGAAGGTTCTGGGGCTGGAATAGCCGTCCGGCCCAACGACCGGTACGTGACGCCCCGCAGAACTGTAGCGTACCGCGTAAGCGCCCGTCGTGGCTTACGCCTTTCATCAGTGCCTTGTATTTACTGGTGCTGGTAGTACTGGCCTGCAGGCGGATAGCCAGCAGTTCTTTCACGGCAGATGGTAAATTGGGGTCGGCAATACGACGTTCCAGAGTACTGCGTTGCATGTCTGGTAGCTCCACACCGTAGGATTCAACAATGTGCTTAATCAACGCGTCTCGTTGTGTGGCTGCCTGCACTTCGCCATCAGTCATTTCCTGTGTACGCTTTGCCAGGCGCTTTTGCTCCTGGTCTACCGCTTCGATCGCAGCGCGCGCGAGTTGAATGTCCATGCAGACGCCCCGGTCGTTGATCTGCTGATCACGATGCCAGAGCGCCAGTTCTGTCCCCTGATAATTCCACTTCGGCAGACGTTTATAGACTTCGCGCATTGCCTCGATATCCAGTCCGGCGTAAGCAACAAAGCGCCGCCATTCTTCCGGGTGGGTTTTGCTGGTGGCCCGGCGCAGTTTGCTGTTTTTCGGGCGTGGCTTACAGAACAGCTGGATCAGCGCTTTACCTTCTTTGTCCTTCGCTTTGTCTTGCGGGACGCCTAGTACTTCGCAGAGTTCCCCCAGAGACCCCGGGAGGCCGTGCGCCAGCGCCTGCACCATTGTGTCGCGCCAACGTTCGACTGGCGGTGCCAGTCGCGGCATTGCATAACGCAGGACGGTGCGGTCGAAGTGAGAGTTATGAAAATAAAGCAGGGTTTCAGGGTCTGCGATTGTTTCGTATAAGCCGTGTGGAATACCACCACCGGCAGTGATATCCCATACGTTTACTGGCCCGTCGTTGATAGCCCATGCGAACAGCATCACTTCAACGCCTTCGGCATATGCATGGGTACCGTTCGTAATAGGGATTTCGCAATAGGTTTCCAGGTCGCCCCATAGTATATTGGACATGTGTTTACCTTGGTTTTTATTCTATTAACTGATTAAAAGATTAATTATGCATATGATCCAATACTTGATTGACCATACAGAGCATCTGGAGAAAATAGCTGGATATATTTTTTCATGTTTGATTGTTATGGGAGTCTGGATAAGAAAGATCATTTTTAATTATAAGTATAAAGAGCCTAAATATGTCAAGAAGTTAATTTTATATTTAATTAAGTATGAACGTTATCTGGATAAGGAGGATAAGAAAGCCATAGAAAAAAGAATAAATGATAAAATTATTCGTGATGCGCTGAAATTGCAATCTTCTTATAACCGAAGTGATGTTATTTACATTTGCAATAGATTAGAAAAAAGACAGTATATAAATCAGTTGATTAAGCTTCAGAATTATATAGAGAAAGATAACGGAATGTTTTTTATTAATGTTAATTTTTCAGGTTTTCTATTTGTTATTAGTCGTCTGTTTTCCTTTCTGTGTTTTGTGCTGTTTACCCTTTTTTCTATTATCTGCATTATTTCCATAGGGCAAAATGAAGGCCTTTTAAATTATCTTGTGTATATGGTTATGATAATAATTTTAGAGACTGTTGGTTTTTGGATGTATGATACTTTCCCGTCTAAGAAAAAGATCTGTGAACTAAATAAAGAATTGAGAAAGATTAAGATTCCTGAGTGATTATACGCCTAATCAGTAGCCCGGTGTTTAACCGGGCGTCTATGAAGTAGGGTTAAATTAGTGCTTCAGCATCAGCACCTTCGCTGATATCGTCGAAATCGTCAGCGCTTGCCACTCCGCCGCCAGCGAATGCATCTCCGTCTCGCAGGAACTGGACTCCGCCGAGTGAGGCATTAATGCGTTTACCGAAATTATTGTCCTGTGCCCAGATATCGATAACGGCGTTTACATAGCACCCTGCATAGGGACGTCCATCAGCCTGAATAAGTGGCGAACGATCGCGATCAAGAACAGCTGGGCGCGCTTTGTTAGCAGCGTTCAGGAAGAAATTGCCGGGAAAGCCTTCATACTCTGCTTTTTCATCACCATCATGCAGGCACAGATTGAGTTTTTTCTCCAGCTGACTATAAATGGGCTCCCACTTCTCTCCCCATTTTTCCTTCGCTACCTGCTTCATAGCTTTACGGATTTCTTCCAGTTGTGGGTGTTTGGGAGACATTAAAAATACTGCGGAGAAACGCGGATCGCCTTCGCCGTTTACAGTTTTAGCTTCAAACAGAGACGGGAAGGCCAGGCGAACATTGTTCAGCTTCAGTTTCATGGGTATTTCCTTAAATCAGATGAGGTCTGCGGTTAGCGTATCGTCGGATACGTCGTCGAAATCATTTACAGGGTTGATATTGAGTGCGGGGCGTGGGTCTGACTCGGGAACTACGGTTGGTTTACCATCAGCTCGTGTTATCAGTGCCTCGACTTTTGACCAACGGCGCGGACTGGCCTTTTTGATAAGTTTTTCGGCTTTTGTGGGACTAATAAGTTTAAAGTCGAATACTTCTTCAGTTTTGTACCTGAACTGGTCCTTCAGAAGTGCGCGAGCTGCCTCTTCATCACTCCAGGCCCGGTTACCTTGTTTTCCTGTTACCAGTTTAAACCCCGGTACCGGATGTCCGGCATTGAGTTCATTGTGAACCCGGTCCCGTACTGCCTTTAGCCAGGACTCAATAAAGTCGGCTTGGCTATAGATCTCTGCAAGCTGCTCAATGGTTAACAGAGGTACACGTGCGCTGGCATTGGTGATTATTTCGCTGACAGGCTTTGTCAGATCTTCAAAATCGCTGGCCGCTGTTTGTAAATGCTGCATTTTCTGGGCAGTGCAAATAGCTTTTGCTTTACAGAAGCGGCACTGTTTTTCTCCAGGTATGAAGTTTTCCAGCGGTAGTGTCTCAATGCCTTCGCATTCAGCAATATTGAGAACAAGGATCGCACTGGTTGCGGCCTCCAGTGCCCGTTCACCGAAAGACTGAAGTTCCTGTACGGTTAACGACCATTCTGAAACGTGGTTGAGCCTTGGCTGGTGAATAAATAATCTTACAGTCTCAAAGTCATACAGCATGCTGAATTGTTCGAGAGCACCCAGAGCATACAGTTGTAGTTGCTCATTTTGTTCTGCATCAATGCGGACGCCTTTGCCATATTTCAGGTCGTGGATTTGTAATTCGTTACCAGCAATGATTATGCCGTCGGCAGTTCCGAAAGATTCTTCCACACCCGTTATATGTGAGAAATCAACACGTTGTTCAACTAATAGTTTATTATTCTGTGCAAGAGTCCAGACCGTATCAACATACCGGCCAACGGCTTCGACCATTTCATCATCCACCTGTGGGCCAGATGTATCATCAGGATTTTCGCGAAGGGGGTATGAGCCGAGAAACATAGAAACATTGCATCCGGCGTAGTGTTCCGGGTGGCTTTGCCTGTTTCGTAGAACTTTTTCAGCAAGTGCGTGCGCTGCAGTGCCCTCGATTGCAAAAGTTGTTTCTTTATCCGGTTGTGTGGCCTCCAGCGCCAGACTACCCGCACACCTTAGCCAACGATGTGCAGATGATGGAGAAAGTTGTGCGTGAACGTCTGGCATGATTAACCCTCCAGTGCTTTTTCAGCCAGGGTGATTACTTCAGCGAGATTTTCATCCGTTACTTCACCAAGTTTCCTTGCTCCCTGTTTTTCCAGAATTGCAATAGCTTCTGCCCGGTAACCCCCTTTTGCTAACTCGAGGATCAACCCTTCAGCTTGTTTGCGTAGTGCCGCGAAATCAATTGTATGGTCATCTTTGGCGTCATTATTCTGGCTGGAATTTGCTGCGTCTCTGCGTGCAAATTCTTCCTGCAGCTGAAGGTACTCAACACGGTTGATCTCGATATGGCCTTTTTTCAGCATCTCGTTCAACTTGCGTAAGGTGTGGAGTTCACTGGCTGCTGTGCCGGATACATTTTTGACGTAAAACGGCCCCGTGCGTTCTCCATCTTTGTTACTGGCCTTTTTCGGCTTAACTTCATCACGCCCATCTGCAGGTGCATCAAGTAGCTGCTCGGCAAAAGCACGTCGCTCGCCGATAGTTGGCAGGTCGTCCCAGAACTTAAGAATGTTGCGGGACAGGTCCAGAAGAGCGGGTTTATGCAGTGCCCTGGCTCGTTTGACGCCCTGCAATGTGCTGTCGAGAGCATCAATCTGAACTACTCGTTTATCACCTTCAGCATCACGGTAAGCAACAGCTCGTTGCAGCATGTCTTCAGTAACAGGGGTAGCTGACGGGTAGAAACCAGCCAGTGCGATAACGTCGCTGAACTCCAGATCATCCAGTGTCATTACCGCTTTATTTTCAGTTTCATCTGCTGTTTCGGTTGCTGTATCCCGACATTCCTGTACTTGTGAAATGGCGTCAGGATGCATAACAATACCTGATGCCATTGTGCGGATAAGACGTTCAAGCAGCACATTATGTTGCGCCAGAAGTTGGTTATTAAGTTCGAGACTGGTTTCTAAGCTCATACTGTGGTCCTCGCTACAAGGAGAATGAAAGTGATGATCAAACCGATCGCGGTGGCAACGACCAGACCGGTCATCAAATCGAAGTTTTTACGGCGATAACGGAGAACATCGAGCCCCGTCAGTCGATGGATGTGTTCAGGTTTCATCTGTTGTATTCCTTTTTGCATATCGGGGAGCGCGCTGTTGCGAGTGCGCTTTCAGACAGGAAAAAAAGCCCGTCATTTTAGGCGGGCAAAGACTACACACAGCAATTACATGGATGATTCAGAAGAATTAGTTAGCGGGCGGATTGTGTAGCCATAACCGAGATAGCCGTTGCGTGCCTGGTAGGCCGCCGCTTTTAGTCGGGCTGGGTTTTCGCCTTTGACGGTTGCAACGACGTAATCAGTCGCGTCAGGTCCGTTTTCTACCACTTCAAAAGCCGGAGCGTATTTTGTTGTGAGCTCATAGGTATTCATTTCGGTACCCCTTCAGTGGATTAGTAAAAGGCCCGAAGCCTTTGATTAATTCACTGCACGCCCCATCATCGGGGCGTTTCAACTTGCGTGACTTATCAGCTCGTCGCGGTGTTGTCCTCTACGCTTACCGTACGCATACGGACTCGGCGCTTACCTCGATCCCATCGGGTGCTATTTCGTTTTGCCAGGAGCACTGCGGCTTACCTGTCACGCGGTTCTGTTTGTTAAAGAGCTGGTATTAGAAAATGCATTAATTATGCGGTATCGTATTTATATGCGTTATGGGATTTTGTGTCAATGCGAAAATGAATTATTTTGCAAATAAGAAAACCGCCCTTGTGGAGAGCGGTTTGATCAGAAGTAAGTTATCAGACTGTAAAGGTTAGTACATGCGTAGCGCGGATTTGGCGATCCCCGCCACGTAATGGATTTTTTCAATGTTTTCGCGTGGTACTCTGACTGGTGGATGATCTTCATTTACAGACATTAGATGGAACAGGCCATCGCGTTCGAACAAGAAGGTTTTAACCATGACCTCACCGTCCCGGGTAACCACAAGTACTTCATCACCAGGAGTGTAGTCGTGGTTGGGTTCGACGATTACGAACTCACCCTCTTTGATTCTAGGCATCATTGAATCACCAACACATTTCAGGGCGTATGCATCTTCATCCTTTGTCGGCCAGTATATGAAACCATCACTGCTACCTACTGAATATTGGGTGTCGCTCCAAAGTCCTCCAACGCCTAGCTGAGTGTTTCCCAAAACAGGTACTTTATTAAACCTAAGAGAAATATACGTTTTTATACCTGTCGCGTCCTCTTTCTCCATTTCTTGAAGGCTCCTTTCTGCCAGGTCTATTGGTGACACGTGGAAGTAGTCGGCGATCTGCTTTAACGTTGCGTATTTCGGATCTTTCACCTCTCCTGATACCAGCCTGTGTAGCGTTGGTTGGTTCAGCTGTAACCGACGTGCCAGCTCAGTTATCGAGCTTATCTTGGTTTTGTCCATCAGGTACTTGATGTTTTGAGAAAGGATATCGGTAGTATCAATCATTTGGATTCATCCATGTTGTATACAGGGACGGTGATTATGCGTTATCGGATATTTTAATACAGGATAATATAGAATTGCCGTATTGCTGAATAATCCGTTTTCGTATAAATTGCGCTATAGACGAAAGTGGAGACTTAAATATGTCCGGACTAACACCACAAGAGATGGTCAAAAGCTTGATTGATTCAGGGTATACCCAAAACCAAATTGCCGAAATTGCAGGCGTGAAGCAGTCTTCTATTAGTCGGCTTCTCACCGGGGTTCATTCTGACCCTCGCTTTTCTACAGTACGTGCGATAGAAAAGCTTTTTCAGGAAGTGACAGCTAGACAAAAGGCGTAACCCATGTCTGATAACAAACCATGGGGAGCTACGCCCGATGAGTGGTTCCACTTCGATCTGGTGTTGGGGATGACAGACAGGCTTTTACCTGTGGTGTCCAATCCCTGTGCAGAACTGTCGCCTAATAGCAAGCTGTCTCATAATTTCGGCAAAACTCCCAGTCGCTACAATGGCCAACGTAAGGTTGTTGGTATCCCCGACTGGGCTAACTATGTTGTTACGGAAAACGATTTTGCCCGGTGGTCGAACGAACCCGATTACGGTATTTGCGTTCGTACTGGCGACGGGGTGGTGGCTCTGGACTGCGATATCAATGACGCCGGGATGCAGGAGATCGTACGCAATATTATCCTGTCATGCCTGGGGGAACTTCCGCCACGTCGCTGGCGGGCTGACAGTCATAAATGCCTGTACCTGATTGCTGTTGATGGCGACTACCGTAAACGTGGTCACCGCCTGGAAGGCGAAAACAAACAAATAGAGCTGCTCGCTAAGGGCCAGCAGTTTGTGGCTTGTGGTACCCATCCGGCAGGCGAACGTATTCAGTGGGACAGCGGTTTGCCCGGCGAACCTCTGAAAATTACATCTGAACAGCTCGAAAGCCTGTGGCAGCGTCTGGCGGATAACTTACCCGTGAAAGACAGCTATACCGCAGGTGCAGGACGTCAGCGTGACCTTTCCTGTGTTGATCCTTCCGCGACAGATGATGTCGCCGACTGGCTTGACGCGAACGGGTGGACTCTGTCAGTCAGCTCTGATGGTTCCCGCAATCTGAAACCGTTTCGGGATGAGTCAGAATACAGCAACGGTTGCAGCGAAACATCCATTAAGTATTTCCCAAAAGGGACGGGGGGATTTGAACAGGGACATTTTAAAAGCATGCACAACACCGATGCGGGGCTTACTGATGCCGACTGGCTGGAAGGCTACGGCTATACGCAATCCCTGTTCGAAGATCTCACGGTGGCTGAAGATGGCGATAAGCCTGAATTTACCGATATTAATACAGATATGACAGCTCATTTTCTGGAACGCTTTATCTACGTCATCGAGGGTGACCAGGTATGTGATCTTAGCCGACCGCCATATCAGTGCATGATGGATATGAAGTCGTTCAAAAACCTGATGGCGCCTTACCAGTTCCCGCCAGAAGGGAAAGGACAACCAACTCCCGCAACCAAACGGTGGATAGAGCATCGGCATAAGAAGATTGCTGAGACGACAGGCTATAAGCCCGGTGCGGGACGTATTATCGAGCGTTTCGACGGGCGGTTTGAGATAAACGAATTTTATATGCCTGAGCATCCACGTACAGCGGATACAAGTAAGGTGTCCACGTTCCTTAATCATATGGCGTATCTGGTACCTGATGCCTGGCAGCGCGAGTTTTTCATCGCCCGTCTGGGGTGGATGGTTCAGCGTCCGGAGCGTCGATGCCCGATTTCTATTCTGCATGTGGCTACCGCACATGGTACGGGCAGAGGATGGGTCAGCCAGTTAATGGAGCGCGTGCTTGGTCCGTGGAACTGTGCTCGTACTCGCATGAAGATCCTGTGCGATAACCAGTTCCATGACTATCTGTACAATACGCTTCTATGCACCATTGACGAGGTGCGCGAAAATGATAAGCGGTATGAGGTGAACGATAAGATCCGTGACGTGCTGACAGAACCACGGTTTGAAGTGAACCGCAAATATGGCAGCAAAAAAACGATGGATATATACACCGGCTTTCTGTTCTACACCAACCACTTTGATGCGCTGGCGCTGCCAGAGGAAGACCGACGTATCGCTGTGCTGGGGGGGCCTGACTTCGCCGCAACTGAAGAGCATTACGCCAGCCTGTACGGTGCGCTAAGCGACAGCGACTTTATCGCCCAGGTGTACTGGTATCTGATGGGCGTTGACCTGTCTCGCTTTAACTGGCAGCGCGCCCCCGAGACGAAAGAACGCCTTCTGATGATTGAAAGCAATAAGAGCGATGTGGAGGCTGCTCTTATTGAAATCCTGGATAATCCGCCTGTGCCAGCAATGACTTATCAACAAATTGTTAACGCAATACTGGCAGAAGCAGGAATGGATGTAGAAATTAACCAGAAGCATATAACAAAGCTATTGCGAGAAAAAACAAAAAGGCAGCCAACAGATTTAGTAAAAATTGACGGAATGGGTTATCGTTTCTGGATACTTGCAAAAAATTGCGACTTCAATAATGAGGAATTGCGCGAAATATATAAAACTTGCGAAATTTTGCAATCTGGATTGTAAAAAGGTAACAGTAAGGTAACAGTAAAACGACTAACTGTTACCTTAAAAATATCAATAAATTCATATGGATAACTGAAAAAGGTAACAGGTAACAGTAGTTTTTAATTTATATACGCGAGACTTTATATTATACGTACTATACCTGCACATATGTATATAGAACTAAAAGTAACTGTTACCTGTTACCCAAAACGGGGTTAAGCCTTATGTGGCGCGCCCTACAGGAGGTAACAGTTAACTATTTATCTGTTACCTTACTGTTACCTCAACAATAAATTTGCAGAAAACTGCAAATAGCTAAGTGGAGTAAACAAACATGAAAGCTTCGGGATTAAAAAATCATATCGACGGAAATAACGAAATTACCTGCCCACGCTGCGCTAGTAACAGCGTGTTTATTCGCGATGTCGCCATGCGAGCGCATAAACACGACAAAACGGTAGTTATTGACCTCGGCTGCTCTGTTTGCGACGACAATTTCCAGCTTGTGTTATCTGACGGGCCAAACGTCAGTGTTAGCGGCCACCTGACATTCAACGAGTATTGAGTAGTAGAAAATTTCCAAACGTAGCAAAACGTAGAGGTCAGAGCTATGCGTAATATTCAACAGGTTTTAGAGCGCTGGGGTGGCTGGGCTGCCAATAGCAACACCACAGTGCACTGGGCTCCAATAGCGGCGGGATTTAAAGGGCTGGTAGTCAGCAGCCCGCCTGGCAGGCTGAGTTGCTGCGACGACGATGGCCTGATTATCGATGCTTGCGTCTGTCGGCTGCAGCAGGTCCGTAAGCCTGAGGAACTGGACGTCATTATGCTGTACTACGTCTACGGGTTAAGCAAACGTGAGATAGGACGGCGGCGTCGATGTTCTGAAGGATTTATCCGCCAGCAGTTGCAGGTAGCTGAGGGATTCATTGAGGGGTGTCTCTGCATGCTGGGTGTGAGCCTTCAGATGGATCCTGAGGTCGAAATTCAAAGGGATGAAAAAAGTATTAGTGCGCTACGCAAAAACTGCGCTACGCTGGTATGAGTTGAATTTCTGACCTCAACGAAGAGCTCCAAATTATTGGGGCTTTTTTATTTGCACAACAGGTAAGAGTATTGAACCCGCAGACCTCGCGGAACTGGTGAAAGGTGCCGCGCAGTGCTCTTATCGTTGTGGTGAATGCGCAGGCTGATGCGCGAAAGACATTGCAGCTATTGCGGAAAAGATCTGTCCGGCGGGGCAATTAAACGCCCGTGAGAGTCTGAAATAACCGCAAGCCGGAGACCTGCGCCAGCCACCACAACCCAAACCGAGCCGTAGCCACTGGCTGTCGTGAATTCATCAGTGACAATTATGCTGCGGCCTTCTTTTTCCCCTTCCTAATACAAGAACTACGCAATCCGTTACTGGCGGAGGCGTTGCTATGAAATCCATGGATAAGTTAACAACGGGTGTTGCCTATGGCACCTCAGCAGGTAGTGCCGGGTACTGGTTTTTGCAGTGGATTGATCAGGTCAGTCCTTCACAGTGGGCTGCTATTGGTGTGCTGGGGAGTCTGGCACTGGGCTTTCTGACTTATCTGACGAATCTGTACTTCAAGATAAAAGAGGACCGTCGCAAGGCGGCGCGGGGAGAGTAATTCAATGGAACATAATAATGAAAAATCCAGAGAGCACTCTGGAAACAGCAAACATTATTCCATTGCTCATTCATTCGGCGGCTTTCGTGATGTAGTCGGACAGGGTGCTGAGAGAGAACAGGAGAGTAATACAATGACTCAAAACCATGAACTGGTTGTTAAAGGAACCCGAAATTTTGAGAATAAAATTGCGGTGATTTTAACCCTGCGTGACAAAAAGCGTTTTGCCTGTGAGATATTTGACTTACACATCAACCTTGAACGACAGGAAGGCGCCACTCTGGAGTTTTATGAGTCAGAGGCAATAAAACGGGCAAAGACATTGTTCCGGGATGTTGCTGCAGGGTTATGTGAAGGGGACGAGCTGTCGCCGGAAAAGCGCCCCATAATTTTAGAGGCGCAGAATGTGTGGATAACCTACAAAGGAAAGCTACCGGGAAGAATTACTGGTTCTCTGAAGACTCCGCCGAAATGGTAATTTCACCAGCATATTTTTCTTCCAGTAATGCCGCCAGCCACTTGAAAGAATTTTGTTGTTCCTGGGACCATTTGGGGTTGCGTGACTCAAGCAGAAGCGATGCCAGTGTTGGTTGCATTTGTTCTCTGGGAATTGAGAAGGCCAGATATGAAAATGCAACAGTGAGGGCATTTACATCATCCCGAAGCCTGGAAATGCAGTCGAGCAACTCCTGTAGAGAAATGGTGTTATTGCCCATAAATAATCCTCTTGATTGTCTTTACCTTTTCCCCGCCTGATTCAACAGGCCGGGACAGATAAACATATCCAGGGTTCAGAAACCGATAAATCCTGATAAATATCCATGAACGCAAAAATCAGATACGGCCTGTCGGCTGCCGTTCTGGCACTGATTGGTGCTGGCGCATCTGCTCCTCAGATACTTGATCAGTTTCTGGAGGAAAAAGAGGGTAACCACACAACGGCATACCGCGATGCTTCCGGTATATGGACCATCTGTCGTGGTGCCACAATGGTGGATGGTAAGCCCGTCATACCGGGAATGAAGCTGTCGAAGGAAAAATGCGACCAGGTTAACGCTATTGAACGTGATAAGGCGCTGGCATGGGTGGAGCGCAATATTAAAGTACCACTGACCGAACCACAGAAAGCGGGTATAGCGTCATTCTGTCCCTATAACATTGGTCCCGGTAAGTGTTTCCCGTCGACGTTTTATAAGCGGCTTAATGCCGGTGATCGTAAAGGTGCCTGTGAGTCGATTCGCTGGTGGATTAAGGACGGTGGGCGTGATTGCCGCACACGTTCAAATAACTGCTACGGACAGGTTATTCGTCGTGACCAGGAAAGCGCATTAGCCTGTTGGGGGATAGATCAGTGAGCAGAGTCGCCGCGATTATTTATGCTCTGGTTATCTGCATCATCGTCTGCCTGTCGTGGGCGGTCAATCATTACCGTGATAACGCCATCGCCTACAAAGAACAGCGAGATAAAAAAGTCAGTGAGCTGAAGCAGGCGACCGCCACCATTACTAACATGCAGCAACGCCAGCGTGCTGCTGATGTACTCGATGCTAAATACACGAAGGAGTTAGCTGATGCGAAAGCTAAAAATGATGCTCTTCGGCGCAAGCTTGATAATGGTGGCAGGGTGCTCGTCAAAGGAAAATGCCCTGTGCCATCCTCAGCCGAAACCTCCAGCGCCTCCGGCATGGGCAATGATGCCACCGTCGAACTCTCTCCAGTTGCTGGACGAAACGTTCTCGGTGTCCGGGACGGAATTATCCGCGACCAAACAGCACTGAGAACGCTTCAGGAATACATCAGGACGCAATGCCTTCGATGATAGCGATAATTTTACTCATCATCCTTCACATCTGGCTCTGTAGACAGGGTGGTGATCACTTCTGGAGTGAATCCAGATTAAACATCTCATTGCTGATTCTTGATATTGAGCATCTGGCGCGCGGTAAGGGGCTGCGTTGAGATAAGAGCCAGTCATCACAAACACCAGGATTTAGCCTCGCATTCGCGGGGCTTTTTATTGCAACAAAGGTAAAGACGATGGATGAAGAATATCGTAAAAACCTGCAACTGTGGTTTGGTCTTACGCATGCGTCGTTCTGCGTGATGCCGCGAGTATTCATGGAGGCTATGCCGCCAGAATGGCAAGAGAAGATGGCTCAGTTGCTTTTTGAGTATAGCGACACAATCAAAACGGATGTCTGCGGAGTTCACAGCTGTTTTGTTACTGCCAAAGACGGCAACAACCGCTTTATGAGGATGCCAGAAGATATTCTGAACTATCGTCATCCCCGACGTGAATTCATCGAATCATTTCTGAAGAAGTAGCCATTACAAAGCCTATCTACGGGTGGGCTTGATAATGAAACCAGAATTTATTCTGGGAAACCAGTTACGGCAGTACAGCGAAACAACCCAAGCCAGTAAGTGGGGAAATAACACTGGCAGCCACTGAAAGATGAACCTCCTGCCTTATGGCAAAAAAGATTCTTTGTGGTGGCGGACTGATGGAAAGACATCGGTTATTGCAGAGACCATTCAATGAGTGGTCTCGACAATGGCTTATACCCTACACGGGATAACTTAACTGATATCCCTTTTAACGGATAAAGGTATTCAAGCCTGACATATCATGCGCTGTATCGTCGCCGTATTCCCGTATTAACAGAGACCGTAGCCCGACGGGGAACTCCTTCTGCGCGAGTGTGCGGGAATAATCAAAAACGATGCACACCGGGTTTTTACCGCGTTTATGGTTCGCGGGTTTGTCCCTCATGCTCGCCAGTCCGGTGCGATGGTGGAAGAAACCGGAAGCTGTATTACAGAAAGTGCTACTACTGTATCCTGATGCGATGTATGTAATGTGAGTCAGATAATGGCACAGGATGTGGTGATGTGGCAGTCTGGAACA
>OJKL01000078.1_pt1 | contig 47354 bp, 61 predicted proteins | sample 1596581 | NCBI WGS metagenome assembly OJKL01 (sample SAMEA4350109, study PRJEB24818) | metagenome | biome: human; feature: gut; material: faeces | place: Denmark | collected 2013-09 | reverse complement strand
GCCAGAACAGGATATTGTTCTTTTGTAAAGGCGCGCCCGTCGCACTTTAACCAGCCTGCTGGCGGTGTGGCGGTGGGCCACGGAACAGGCACACCAACGGGTAGCGCCGAGCCTTCTCCTAAACCAAGGTAATTGAGGACATCTTTTATACTGCCCTTAGCGATAATAGCGCGACCAATAGCTGTAAGGGTTGCCAGCGCTGCGCGGTCTGCTCCGGTAAAATAAGGCAACCGATCTGCTGCAGTGGCAAGTCCTGCCAGAGCAGTGAGCGTGGCATCTGCCGGTTGTTTTCCGTTTGCCAGATCGTATGCAGCCTTGACCGCTTTCGGTGTGGCGGCCAGTATTTCAGACGTGCTGTTGATGGCACTGCTCAGTTGTACGGTGCCTTTTGCCGTCAGCGAGGCCGCAGGCACTCCCGTTATCTGACTCCACGGGTGAGTGTGGCTGGCAGGCGCCTTGCCGGCTGCCAGGTCGTATGCAGCCTTGACCGCTTTCGGTGTGGCGGCCAGCGTTTCAGACGTGCTGTTGATGGCACTGCTCAGTTGTACGATCCCTTTACGGGTCGTTGTTGCATCCTGGGCTGTGTATTTTCCCCGGGCCAGATCATACGCGATTTTCACAGCCTTCGGCGTGGCAGCCTCAGTTTCTGATTGACTGTCCGTGGCGCTGCTCAGTTGTACGGTGCCTTTTGCCGTCAGTGAAGCCGCAGGCACTCCCGTTATCTGACTCCACGGGTGAGTGTGGCTGGCAGGCGCCTTGCCGGCTGCCAGGTCGTATGCAGCCTTGACCGCTTTCGGTGTGGCGGCCAGCGTTTCAGACGTGCTGTTGATGGCACTGCTCAGTTGTACGATCCCTTTACGGGTCGTTGTTGCATCCTGGGCTGTGTATTTTCCCCGGGCCAGATCATACGCGATTTTCACAGCCTTCGGCGTGGCAGCCTCAGTTTCTGATTGACTGTCCGTGGCGCTGCTCAGTTGTACGGTGCCTTTTGCCGTCAGTGAAGCCGCAGGCACTCCCGTTATCTGACTCCACGGGTGAGTGTGGCTGGCAGGCGCCTTGCCGGCTGCCAGGTCGTATGCAGCCTTGACCGCTTTTGGTGTGGCGGCCAGCGTTTCAGAGGTGCTGTTGGTGGCACTGCTCAGTTGGGTGAACCCCTTAGCTGTCAGTGTCGCGTCCGGGTGGTTACGGGAACGTACGTGTTCAGCCAGTGACTGTGCGGCTTCCTCCGTTTTCTTCTTCAGCCATTTCGTCCTGTTTGCCAGTTGCCGGGGGGCTCGATTTGATATCCCGTCTGCACCACCCAGAACCGGATCTGATGTCTCCAGTTGATAGATATTTTCTTCCCACTTTTCTGTTTCATTCAGGTTTCCCATAATCAACTGCTCCCGTGGTTATAACTGCCATCATGGATGGCGGTATTGTTATAGCGAATGGCCACAGACTGATACTCCAGGCTGGCCAGATGGCAGCGGGCCGGTGCAAATGCAGCCAGCGTCTGACGCAGCATCGCGGCCTGATCGTTAGTAATGGGCTGTTTCAGAATAACGCGATAAACTGCCCAGGCGGCTGCATCTCCATGAACAAACAGTCCGTTATAGCTGCGATTGCCGTCGTAACTGAGACGACCTGTGCCTTCAATCAGATCCACTTCACCAAAGCCAAAACGGCGGATAACTTCCCGGATTGACCACGGCGTCCCTTTATACCGGTGCAGTTCGATGGCTGCTTTTATAAGCATGCGGCGAACATCGTCCGATTCCGCCAGCTCCCAGCCATCGCCAGACAGTGAGAACTGCTCGCCCAGCCATGGCAGCGCGGAACTGTCGACGATATCGACGAGAAAGACCATCAGTACGCTCAGGTCGATGTTATCCAGCCGTCCTGCCAGTCTTCCCAGCGTCCTGAGACTGATATCACCCTCAAGCGGTGGCGGGAGTTGTAATGGCTCAGTCATCAGACACTCCACTCATGTTAAGAGTGATTGCCGTACAGTTTGCCCATTCGTTTTCTGCCACCACCCGCAGTGCCGGTGTCACCAGTTCAACCTGGTACACCCCGGAAACGGACAATGCACTGATAATCTGGCTGGGGACAATATCACGCCCCAGCGTGGCGGCACGTGATGCCACCCAGTTCTGTATGGCGCTGTTAGCGGCATCTTTTACAGACCTGGCATCCTGATCACGATAGATCGTAATCCTGGCTTCAATGGTGTAATCCACCTTCACTGGTGTTTTAGCCCGCACTGTATCAGTGAGTGGCCTGACTTTCTCATCAGAGCAGAAACTCTCTACCAGCGTGAGAACACCGCCGTCCGGCAGACCGGTACTGAGCAGCGGATACAGATCTACGGTCCCGGGAACCGGGGAAAGCACAGCAACATCGACAATGTTGGGATGGGCCTGCATGGCATGAAAGCGGTATGCGCCACGGCTTCCGGCATTGGTGAATGACTCCGGGGCCAGCCTGATACGCTCCCGGAGCCTGTCATCGTCTTCCTGTTCTGAACCGCCGGAACTGGCCGTCAGATTGCTCACCAGCAGGTCGACGTTATCAATCTCATCGAGTAACTGACTGACCTGCGCAGGTTGCCAGCCGTTACCAGCGGTACCGGGTTCGGTACAGGTGGACGTGACATTGACCAGCAGCAATCCGGCCTTCAGTACCACATCTGTATCGGTGGCAAAAATAACGCTGTCGGAAGCGCTGACGCGGGTGCCTGCCGGGATCAGCACATCAATGGCCAGTGCCTCATCTACGGAGAACTGGAGCGTGGTGGTGGCAGGCTGCGCGGCAAGACGGTATACACCGACCAGTTCACCGAGGTAATCAATCATCGGCTCACGGGCAAAGGCGACCAGATTCTGCTTTGCTGCCTCCTGTACCGCAACCCTGACCAGCATTTCGCGATAGGCCCACAGATCAATCAGCAGACGTTCTGCCTGTGCCGGGTACAGCGTTTTGCCGGTATCCGCTTCATACTTCGCAATCATTTCTGCCGTGATTTTGTCGGCATCGCGTTCAATAAAATCGGGTTCTGTCAGCGCCATAGCAGCTCCTGAGTCCGGGTCTGTCCGTCTGAGCCTTTCCAGCTCACCCGGAGCGTAAGATGTTCGCCGTCGACGGCGGGTTTAACTGACATAAGCTGGCAGCGGGGCTCCCAGCGCCGGATGGCATCGACGGATTCGCGCACCACATGCGGAATGGCCCGGTCTACAGGCCAGTCGATATAAAGATGCAGATTGCTGCCGAACTCCGGGCGATGCGGGTCGCTGCCGCGGGGAGTCCGCAGGATAATTTGAATCGCCTGCCGGATATCATCCAGCCCCCGGACAATTTCGCCGGGAGCCTGCAGGGCTGGTTGCCAGAATACTGAGGTCGTTTTCATGGGGGCAGTATTGCCCCCGTGCGGGAACGCTGATATTAAAGGCGTTTAAGAAGCTCAGTGGGAGTGGTGGCTGGAGTTTTCGCCATCAGACAGCATACTGCCCGTGGCATGGGCATTCCCTTTAATCTCGATATTGCCATGGATGGTCGCGGTAACACCTTTACCACCAGAACCCGCCATGCCTCCTTCGTAAATCAGCTTTCCCCTGACACGCAGATCTCCGGTAAGTTCGGTTTCCGGTGCGTCAATCGTGGCTTTCTGTGTTTTCAATACCACATCAGCACCACACTCAATGACAATATGCTCAATGCCGCCCCGGATGGTCAGAGTGTGCGTCTTCCGGTTGTAGCTGTACTCTGCACCATCAGCAAACCGGGTTCCCCGGATATTTTTGTCACTGAACGGTGGTTTATCGACGTCTGAATACACCGCGCCCAGAATAACACCATCCTCGCCGTTGGCATCGAGCAGCACCTCAACCTGCTCCCCCACGTCAGGGAGCCAGTAATCTTTGTTATCCTGGGTATTGCGCTGCAGCACGTTAAGCCAGTTTGTGCGCAGGTTATCGCATTCAGGCAGACGAACGCGGGCCTGAACCCTGTCGGCATCAACGGCACTGACCGTACCGACCTGACGAGTGACACCAGTCATTTTTTCTTCTCCTTAATCACCGTCGATGTACTGCCATCCGGGTGATAAACCGTGAGTTTCTGAGTTTTTTGTTTTTTCCCTCTTGTGACTGGCCCCCGTGCCACTTCCAGCTCTGTGGTGTAGCCGCTGTTACGGTCAAACGCATGGCGGGCAGTGGTTATGAGCCATGGCCCGGATAACTGCCCAAAACCCACCAGTTCAATTTTGTTGCCTGCTGTCAGTTGAGGTGTTCCCGTCAGCGTCAGGGAGCCGTTCTGCTGGTATTCGTTATGTCTGGCCAGTGCTGAATCCGCTTTAATCCGGGCACTGTCCGGGTCGCTGACGCGGCTGTTAACTTTAAGTGAGTCAGCGCTGGTAACCTTACCACCTTTGAGCTTTTTGTCGCTTTCACGGGTACCACCATCAGCTTCGTAGACGATCAGTTTTTTACTGCTGCTTTTCTGGTGTTTTACCTTTGCAGATTTATAGACCCGGTTGATGGTGTCACGCAGGGAAAAGCGGGCCACATCCTGCGGTTTTAACTGCCTGACCGGCTCCTGACTGCGCAGTGTGGCCAGATGAGAAAAAATCAGCTGGTCACTGACCACTTTCACTGCATAACCATACTCGCTGGCCAGCCGGCGCAGAAAACCCACGTCGGTTTCAGCATACTGGGTCACCCGGTCGATTCTGATGGACTCAATGCTGCCCACCAGTTTCAGTCGGTGCTTTCTGGCAATCCGCCCCGCAACAGCTGCCAGCGTGGTGTTCTCAAAACCACGACTGGTTTTAGTCCGCAGAGCACTGTTAACCGAGGTGGCCACCCCACGGATAGAAACAACGGAAGCGGGCGAACTCACTTCGATCTCGTCTATAGAGAACGTACCGCAGGACAGCAGCTTCTCGCCCTGATAGCCCATTTTCAGCGTCAGCGTGTCACCCTTGCCCGGATACCACTTATCCAGCCAGCGGCCATCGGTGTCGTCCAGCTCCACCTCAATGGTATCGGACTCATTTTTGATGTTATCGCTCCAGGTCACACGGGTGACATAAGGCGCGATATCAGAGGTGATGTTTTTCTGCAGATACCACAGAGTGAACACCGGTGTCAGCACATCGCTGACGCTGGTTAACGCTGATGTGACTTGCGCAGTGCTGTTTATCTCAGCCATGGGGCAATATCCTCTTCTGTACGGGCTTCTTCAGCCTCAATCACCGGGATCAGTAACAACAGCCCGGAGGGCAGCACCGGCGTGATGGCCACGTGCGGATTGGCGGCAATAATCCGGGGATAGCCCAGCGGGTCACCGTAGTACTGCCATGCCAGCGAATCCCAGCGCTCTCCGTCACGGGTAACATGTTCAAGAAACATCACACACTCCTCGTCAGTATTCTGGCGGCCATTGCACTTAATCCCGGAGACATGCGGTTGAATGCTGTGCTGGCGGCGTTAAGCTGCCCGGAAACGGTATCCAGAGCACCTGCAATATTTCTTTTGTCCACACCACTCAGCGCAGACTGTGCCTGCTGTACATACGTGGCTGCTTCGCTGGCTGTTCTGGCCAGACTGATGGCATCGGGCATGGATTCAGAGAGTGCGTTAAACGCCGGAACACTTTTCCCCAGAGCCCCGGAGATATTACCCAGTCCGCTCATCAGCCCCGGCACACGGGTCAGTGCGACAACGGGGTTATCCTTCATTTTCTGTGTCACCCGAACGGCGCTGATAGTGGTCTGGAGTACAGACTGCGCCTGTTTCGCATAGTTGACGCCGTTGCGGATGAACTGCGCCACCCCTGAAGGTGAAGGAATGGCACCGGAGACCGCCCCGACACCCGGGAGCTTCGTGCGTATTGCCGGTGGTTGCAGAGGATTTTTCGGATCACCGGTGTATTCCCGGAGAGACACGGTGGCACTGACAGCCAGCACGTTACCGGTGCTGTCTGTCTGCTCGCTGGTTGCGGTCACATCGGTAATCACGAACCAGCCACGATAGTCACCGTTGCCGAAGACCAGCGCCAGTGCCTGATGGGCTTTCATGGTTGTTCGCAGTCTCGCCAGCTCCACATCGGGTGCACAATAATGCTGATGGAAGACCAGACTTATCTGGATTTCGTCCAGCCTGTCGCCGACGAACTGCAGGCCAGGCTTACCCCCGATGCGGGCATGCTCCGCATAATCGACGCCGAACGTGGCCTCGAAGCCGTCCCAGTAGGTAATCAGATCAAACTCAATATCACCCAGTACGGCAAACATCAGCGGTACTCCTTACGTTGTTTCTGAGCCAGCAGACGCTCCAGCATTTTTTCCAGCTCATGCAGACTCATATTCAGGGCACCAGTCAGTCCTGCAGGCGCTGTGGTTTCCCTGCCATTGAGGAAAAACTGAGGATTAAAGCTGACCTGGATACCACCAGACGTTCCACCGCCGGTTGCAGCTGCACCACGGCCTGAATATCCGGCAGCCAGGATTTCAGGCGAGGGGATACGGGGAACATCCGGTGTCATCTCATTTGCCAGACGTTGACCTGGTAAAGTCGATGCCCGGGTGGAGATCGGAATAGCGGGCATGGAAGACAAACTATTGATTACGGATCCGATCGCATTTTTAGCAGACGACATAAACCCGTTGATATCGGGCAACGGCATACTGAAGCGAACACCTGAAGTGTTATCCCGTATTTCTGGCCCCTGAATGCTCACGGGCATTCTGGGGAGCAGTTCACTGGCCATTCGCTGCCCGGCCAGAGCTGCAATCGGAGTGCTCCGCTGCAGGCCAATGGCGGCCCCCTGCGCGATATTGTCACCAAAGCCCATAAACACGCGGCTCGGCGAATGAATACCCAGCTTTTCACTGAACCAGCCACTGATGCTGTCACCCATTCCGGTTACACTGGATTTGAGCGACTCCCATTTGTTTTTGATACCGTTAATCAGACCGTCGACAAGATGGCCACCGAAGTCGGTGAACTTTGCCGGCAGATCAACACCAAGATATTTCAGCGCAGCTGCAAAGGCTTTATAGAGCAGACCTGCCGGCGACCAGTTAATCAGCAGCTTACCAGTTCCCGCGATACCGCCGTTAAAGGCCTCCTGAATGTCAGACCAGCACTGTTTAAACCAGCTACTGATGCTGTCACCCATTCCGGTTACACTGGATTTGAGCGACCCCCATTTGTTTTTGATACCGTTAATCAGACCGTCGACAAGATGGCCACCGAAGTCGGTGAACTTTGCCGGCAGAGCAACGCCGAAATATTTCAGCGCAGCCGCAAAGGCTTTATAGAGCAGCCCTGCCGGCGACCAGTTAATCAGCAGCTTACCAGTTCCCGCGATACCGCCGTTAAAGGCTTCCTGAATGTCAGCCCAGCGCTGTTTAAACCAGCCACTGACTGTCCCCCAGTTGCGGTAGATAAGGTAAGCTGCTGCCGCGACAGCGGTGATAACGAGACCGATGGGATTCATCATCAGCGCTCGCCCAATCCAGAGAACGGCACGTGCAGCGCTCATAAAACCGCGAACGAGGCTGCCCGCCAGAACTTTGCTGAGTTTCAGTCCTCCGCTGGTCAGTCGGCTAAATCCAGTGACAAGCCAGCGTAATTTGCCACCTTCTCCTAGTGCGGTAGTCAGTCGATGCCAGTTGGTCCGGAGTAAAACAGCAGTTTTCCAGACGTTCACAAAGGGGGAAATAAGGAGATTCAGCCCCAGTTTGAGACCAACAGTCGCTATCTTAATCGCAAGGAGCGCACTGATGAGCTTAAAAGCCCCACTGACAAATTGCGGGTGAGTCGCCACCCAGTGTTTTGCCCCCTGAATGAGTGGGATCAGCTCCTGAGTCAGAGAAATAAAAGAGGGGGCGAGCTGATCGCCCAGCGTAATAGCCAGATCGCGACTGCTGACCATAAGCGCTTTAGTGGCTTCAAGGGGAGATTTCAGCCGCTGATCGTAAGCACTGGCAAGCAAATCGTTATCCGCAGCCCTGAGAGCACCGGCACGGATCTCGCGATATCTGTCCATGTTGGCCAGCATCGGGCGGATAAATGCCATGACCTGCATATCCGCGAACATATCGCCCAGACCAAAGTTTTTCGCCAGAGCCTGAAGTGCCTCATCTCTTGCCGTATCATTCTTTATTTTCATGGCGGATTTGAAGCCGGCCAGCGCTTCGGGGCTTTTGGCATTGAGGTAACGTTCTATAACACTCAACATCCCTTCAATCGGAGAGATCCCCGCAGCCTTATAACTCGCAACAGAACCCTGCAAATCAATACCCAGATCAGCAAACTGTTTCTGAGTATCGCGGGCAAAAATTTTGGTAAGAAAGTTTTTAAAATTATTGGCTGCTTCGTCGGTGGAGCCCGCACCGATTTTTGCTATCTGGAGACTGGCCCCGATTTCAGCAACAGCCTCTTTTCCACTGGCAATACCCGCCATCATTGGGGCCAGGGACTGCATCCACTTGACCTGATCCGGGATTTCAAATGACCCCTGGTCACCGGCATAAGCCATAATATTCTGGACGGCACTAAAATCTCTGGCCGCACCTTTCAGGGAGTTTTGCCAGACTGCGGCCACTTTTGCCCAGTCCTGAGATGACGTGCGTGTTGCCGTTGCCGCGCGGGCAATATCCGGCATCAGAAAACCGATATCTGACAAGTTATCAATATTGTCGCTGATGAGCGAACCCACCGCCTCCTGCAGTTCATCCTGATACTGATTGTATTTTTGCGCCCAGCCTTTTATCTGTCCGGCAAGTGCATCCCGCGTTTTATTGTCATATTTTGCGGTGATCGACATATCAATCATTTTGTCCTGAAAAGACATGGACTGCTGAACGGCAGGGGAAACCGTATGATAAACAGTCTGTGCCATGCCATACGCTTCAATCCCCTGACCATACAGCGCCATGCGGTTAGCTTTCAGCGCATCACTGGTGGCTGATGCCGCTGACAGACGGCGCTGCTGGCGCTCAATTTGCTCCATGGTGCGGCTTACCCGCAGCAGCTCGCTGTTGAGATGCTGCATCCGGGAAGAGCCCAGTTGACCATAACGTTCTGTTGCACGGGTTAAAGCGTTCTGACGTTCCTGCAGGCGGCGTGAGGTATCGCTCAGGGAATCAAGCGCACGGCGGGTACCGCTCATTGCAGAACGGAATGTGCTACCAATCATCCCGCCGATAACAACGCCGACTGAAAACTGTCCCGACATAGTGGTTAACCTCCGGGGAAGGTGAAAAGACGTGAGGGGATAACGCAGAACAGCCGCTACTGGCGGCTGTCTGTACTATGATTTGTCGCCGTACTCGCTTTTTATTTGCTCTTCAGCCTGCTCCAGCCACATCTCCAGATCGTCAGTATCGAGGGCATCAATCTCCCCCGGCTGAAACCGGAACCATCTCGCCAGCAGCCCCTGCGCCTGCGTCAGCGCCTTTGTCGCTCTCACCCATCCCCGTGATGAGCTGAAATCGTTTCTGTAACTGCAGGTAATCAGCCAGATCCATATTGTCGAGATCTTCCGGGAGAAGACCAGTACTGCGGGCAATCAGCGGTTCGTCCCAGTCTGCCGGGTTTTTGCTGATTTTGCGCACCTGCTTCAGGTCTTTTACCGTCAGGCGTTTCAGTTCAACCAGCTCAATTCTGGTGCCTGCAGCAGTGGTGAAGGGATAAGACAATTTAAAAGTATCGGATGGGGTCTGTGACATGATTGTGCTCCTGTGTAAGTTCAGGGCAGTATGTCGGGAGAAGCGCGTGACGGATATTAAAGGAGATTAAGAAGAAGGGGCCGGAGCCCCTGTGATGTCAGCAAGTGCGAAACCCCTTGCAGTTACGCAGGAAAGCGATGAGAAGCGTCTTTCCCTCAGATTTGCCGGTGCCGGAGAACCAGTGGTCGGGAGGCTCCCATGCTTCAATCAAATCCGCCAGTCTGCGGGCCTTTGAACGTGTGCAGTCAATCGGGTCATTGGTTTTACGGGTATTAAAAAGGGTTTCCACCCCCGGAATATCAAGGAGGGTAAACCACGTACCATTTGACATGCCCAGTGCCGCACATCGTCCTCCTTTATCCGTCAGTTCAACACTCACCGTCAGCCCCCGATATTGATACGGTAGTCAGTCAGTTGATCAACACCGCCGACCCGGAAGATGTTGGCCAGATAGTCCAGTTGCAGCAGCTCTTCACCATCCAGTACCTGTCTGATATACGTGCATGTGAAGCTACTGGAGAACTCGGCGTTCTCGTGCTGTTTGAACGTCCCCAGCGGGTTCTTCTTGAACATAATCGTCAGGAAGGTGACCAGCGGGATTTCGTCAATCAGCCCCTGCGAGCTGTAGCGCTGGACGCTGGAACGACACTGCAGTGCCAGCGACCTGTACGGGTTCGCGGCAGACAGCATCGCATCGCGGTAAAAGCTGTTCCATTTGATTTCGCCTTCCAGTTTGTCAAAACCAGCCGGGAGTTCCACCTTACCCACCATCCCCAGCGCCTTGTGTTCCTGCATAATCATGGAGACATCGGGGAGTTTAACTTCCTCAGCCCGTCCCAGCAGGTTAGTACCATCCAGATAGATGTTGGCATTCGTGATGCGGTTTATCTCAATCTTTGACATCAGTTGCCCCCTTTCAGGGTTAACAGGTATTCCGAGGTGATCTCAGTCTCAAACGTCAGTCGCTCCAGCGGCGGTGGTGGCGTATATTTGTAGCTCAGCAACAGGTGCCCGGCGGCCAGCTCCGTCTCCGGATTGCGGGCCGGATCAAACCAGCAACGGAAGCCCAGTACCGCACCATCACCAGTCATTTTGCGACCGTAGGCGTTGACCGACTCCGTCAGTGCATCAATCAGCGCCTGAGTAATCGGCATGTCGATGTACTGCTGGCTGAAATAACGAATGGACTCGTTGATCACATCACCGGTGCGGCGAACGTTCTCAAAGTTACGCATATGGGTGACCGTTGGCCATGCTGCCGTCCGGTTACCCCACAGACGAAGGCCGCTGCCGTAACTGCTGAATACCGTGGTGATCCCCTGTTCGTTAAGCAGGTTCACCTCACTCTGCGGGTCATCAATCATCGCGGACAGCTGGCGCTCCACGCCGGTGATCCCCAGAATCTCCTGATTGGAGGATGACCACCAGTAGCCCTTGTCCAGATCGACTCTGGCACGCAGACCTGCTGCACGCTGGCTGAGCGGCTCCAGACGCTCCGTGTTTGTCACCGGGTCATATACCTTCACATGCGGATAGCACAGACGGACGCGGTCGGAGCTGGTATTGAAGTTAATGGTGCCTTCCGGGCCACGACCTGCCAGAGCCTGTGCAAAGGTGGTACCGACAGGCGCATCAATGTAGGTTACCGCGCCCAGCTTCTCTGTCATGGCGATAAGCTCAACTGCTACACTCTTCTGGGTGCAGAACACCGGCGCAATCAGAATTTTGGCAAAATAGCCGTACAGGTTGAAGCTGTCGTTAAGCAGCTTCATGCCGGTTCGGTTTCCGGCGCTGTTCACCCCGCCGATGATGTCCGCCGCAGTCACCTTCGACGGGTCCGCGTACTCATAGCTCACCTTCACGCTGCCACCGGCCTCAATAGCCTTGCCCAGGTTCGTGAGCACACCCGCCTGCGCATCAACACGGTAGTCCGTGTTCGCCGTGTGGGTGGTGCTGCCTTCACTGTTTTTCACCACCACATTAGCGACAACCGGATGCGCAAGTCTGGCCTGCCCTGTCGATTTGTCAAAGGTAACCACTTCACCCTGGATCGCCGTTTTATGTTTCGCCGGGTCGAGGACGTTAATGACCAGAACGGTGCCTGCACCATGGTCATAAATCGCATCCAGCGCCTGCGGAATGGTAAAGCCGGTGAACTGGCTGCCAAATGCCGCTGCGTCTTTCTCAGACAGGCACTGTACCAGCGTATTGACGTCCCCCATCGGGGCGGTACCAATCAGGCCAATAACGGCAGATTTCACCGTTTTAACCGGGCGGGCACCGTTTTCCACCTCAATGGTTTCGGGACCATGCAGATAGTTAGCTGCCATGGGTGTCCTCCGTTTTCACTTCGCTGTCACTGCTGCTTCTGCGCTTTGGTGACTGCACAGCCGGTGTGCCGGCGAGTTTAGTCTCTTCAGGTACCGGCGTCAGATGTTTCAGCGCCACCAGTACCTTCACGTAGTCATGCTCCTCCGGCAGGGAAAACGTCTTCCCCGGCCAGAGCAGGATTTCGGTTCCGTCCGACAGCGTGACGCCGCTGGCCGGGCCGGAATAGCGGTATGCTTTCATCACTCGCTTTCCTCATAGTTCACTTCGGTTAACAGCGGGCCGGACGGTAAATCGCTGTCTTCGATAAAGACGCTTTCAGTCGCGAAGTCGAGGGCGTATTGCCACAGCCCCCTGACTTCACCGATAAACACCTCGCGGGTCAGCCAGATACGACGGCGGCAGCCGGGCGGGGTGTAGCCACCGAGAATGCGGCGGACAGCATCCAGGACATTAATCGCCCCTTTTTTACCGTTGAGCTGGCGGAAGACCACCGTGACGCAGAGCTGGATAGTCTGAGGCTGGATCACCGCACCGGTATCATCCGGCCTGTCAAAGCGCGAACCGGCATAGCTCAGCAGCAACGCGCCAACCGGATGGTTCAGGCGATATTCAGCCGGTTTCTCCGGGAAGTACTCCACCTGCAGTTGCGGCAGGTTCTCGCGTAACCGGGCCAGTACCGCATCAAGGACGGGCAGAACGTTCATCAGTATTTCTCCAGTAAACCGTCACGACCGCCGAAAGTGGCCGGGCGACTGCGTACACGAAACTCTCCTGGCTCAGGCACATCTTTCTGAGTGGACGGCAGCCCCAGCGTGAGCCTGTTATCACGTAACTCCCTGAGTTGCCGCAGCGCTTCTTTGTGGTCATCCTTCACCGTATCCGGGAGGTCACCTTCCGGGCGGCGGGCGTAGAGCCGGTAACGGACCAGCGTGATGGCAATGTCCCGCAGAACGGTCGGTATCTCCGCCAGCGGCAGGATATAGCGTCCGCGCAGATGGGCATCAATCAGCTCGTCGGCATAGCGGATACAGCTGTCCACCACACGGGTATTCACTGTTGCAGGCGAGTCGAAGTCCATATCTTCACTGGTGAGCTCGATCAGCGTTCGTTCCGGCACCTGCGCAAGCAAATCCTCCAGGGTGCAGTACATCTCACACCCCGCGCAGGATACGGATGATGTCGCCTTCGGCCTTTGCCTCATCCAGTGCAATGCCACAGGATTTACCACTGTCAGCCTGAGGAACAGCCCTTGATTTGGCATCAGACTGTACCAGTGCCCCTCTGGAAACTGCCGCTCCCGTTTCAACTGCAAGGATCCCGGTCACACTCACCGGGGTCAGATCACCTGCACGGGCATCCACCTGGGCGACACCGACGGCAACGGCACCCTGCTTACATGCGCCGTTATCTGCTCCCACAAACCTCTGCTGAGTAAGTGCAGTACTGGCTGTGACTGTCATGGTCAGAGTGACCTGCTGTGTAGTCATAGACTTCTCCTTACTTCACTATATTTGTAACGAGATAACCGGCATCCCCGCCCACGACCGCCACCTTATAGATGTCGGTATAACGGCAGTACTTCACCTTTCCGCCCACTCCATCGTATTTATCTGCCACCGGCATCCCCTTACGTCGCAGGGTATACCCGAACGATGGTTCATTTTCGTCGGCACTTTCGGCACCTTCTCGCGGTGGAGTGACATAGAAGAGCATGAGATTATCTCCCCAGATGTCCACCGGATATTTGTTCCGGTTGCCTGCATCAGTCATGGATGCCATGGAAACAGGCTCACCCACAATGACCTTGTCCAGACCAAAAAGCTCCCTGAGGATTTGCGGGGTGATCCGTTTTCTCTCATTAAGTCCCAGAGCAGTGGTGATGGCTGGATGATATCTCAGCAGGGGCATCACACTGGCTCCCATGACCATCAGATTGGGTCTGACCCCGATCTTACTTCGCACAGCTTCAATGCCTCCCTCAATGACCTCAACAGGATCACCATGGCCTCCTTCCCAGCGTTCAACAGACGTCATCGTCTTTACCGAAGATGCCGGGTACACTTTTTTGTCCTGCGCAAGACGGGCAGCAATAAGCTCACGGCGAAGATGAATGCCATTTGTCACCCGCCGGATTGCCTTGGCCTCTTCGTTGAACATTGACTCCGTCTGTTCACGGTAGTCCACAGGTGCAGCAAGATCGTGCTCATGCAACACCAGATCCAGCGTACTGCTCTTTTCCCTGATCAGAACATTACTGTCTGCCCCCACAGCACGGACGGTATCAACTTCCACAAACGCTGATCTCCCGAAAACGGGGACCGTTACCGCTTCTCTGTCCGTATACACAACCGGAAATATATGTTCTCCGATGAAGGCTGCATTCCTGTAGCCACGCGCGATGCTGGTCATAACAGGATCAACAACGCGTTTATTTTTTAAGTAATCAGACATGCTTTCTCCTTACAGGCAGCGTGTGACAGCAGCCTCATAGCTGATGCCTTCTTTTTTCGACAGTTCCACAGCCTTCTGGTGCAGTGCCAGACGGTCAGGGTCGGCTTCTGCAAACTCCGTCACATCCACTTTCACCGTGTCGCCGACACGCTCCTTCGTGGCCTGTTCGGCGAAGTTCATCACCGGCTCCCCGTCGGAGAGCAGCGAACGGAAGGCGGTGGCCAGCGGTGTGCGGCTTTCCCCCTCAGCAAACTCCACCGGCTTGTCGCCACCGGCGACGGCATCCAGCAGGGCAACCACCACGGAGGAGGCGCGGGGAGCCAGACGGCCCTCTGCGACCAGTTTTTCTGCAAAGGCCACATTGTCCTTATGCAGTTGCTCCTGTCTGACCTGTGCATCACGCGCATCGCGATCAGCAGCCTGCTGCTTCAGGCGGCGGTTCTCCGCCTGAAGGGCTTCAATCTCTTCTTTTGTCATCGATGATTCCTCGTTACTTGCGGAAGACGGCACCTGGCCTGTCTCACTGAATTGCGCACCTGCTGCATCCTGCGACGGTGTGTCGCGGTACGCCTCTTCGCGCAGACTGTTGAGCTGCCATTCCGGCAGAACTTTTTCTGCTTCGTCCAGACTGAAGCGGGCGATCAGAAAATCGCGCAGCTTTCCCCACAGTGAGGCATTCGTGATGGCCTGCCAGTCGGCGAACTCCACCACACCTTCTTCCTGCTCACTGAAGGACACCTGTTTCAGTCCTTTGACGGAAGGTGGCTGTGCCCCAAGAAAGCCCACATGGCGCAGGTAGAGCACGCCGGGCTTCGGATTGGACGGTGAATCCGGGAGGTAGAAAGAGGCAGACACTTTTTTGAATCGTCCGTCGGTGACCATCTCAGCAAACTGCGGGTCCAGCTGGGCAGGCTCTGCCATCAGATCGACGCCGCTGAGCGACAGGGCTTTCACCCAGCCCCACGCCGGGTCTTCCGTTCTGGGATGACCAATCACGAGTGGTGCTTCATGGACGGACGGGTCATAGGCTTTCACGCAGGCGGCAAGATCGTCTGGCGTGAACGGCAGTTTTTTGCCGTGCATATCGGTATGAGTACCGGCTTTAAAAATGTGAATGGCTGACATTTTGCTGTCCCGCGTTATGTTGTCGGAGACAGTTTGTGAGAAATGCGGGCCCGGCGATTTTAATCTGCTTTAGAAAACATCAGGGGAGAAGGACAGGGAAAGCAATGTGGTGAACCGGAGGCAGTTATAAAACAGAGGCTGTAAAGCCTTTATAAAGGTAATACAGCCCCTCATTCGCTGGCAATGATAAATCACCCGCCTGAAGAGAGAAAACTCAGCGACGGGCCGCTGCTTCAAGATGGCGGACAATGGTATCGAGGATGGGGACTACCACTTCAGGCTGTAGCTCTCCATCCTCCGTCACCGGCAGGAACGGGCGGGCCGGAAGTTCAACAGACTCATTACGCCCCGTTTTACCCCCGAACTGGTGAATGGCACCGTAAACAACGTTGGTCCCCACAACAGCCTGCCGGTCGTCATGCTCGGTTGATACTGACCCCATCAGACGCCCGGTATCCTGCAGTGTCTGTCCGTTACGTTCTTCCGCTGCCAGCGAGGGCATCCACCCCGGACGCCCCTCATCAAGAAAGTTAAACTGTGTTTCCGCCAGCAGGGTTCCGGCGATTTTGCGCATCGCAGGCTCCATGTCTGTGGCAGCCAGATCCAGCGCACGGAGGCTCCGGCGCAGGGATTTATCATTAATGGTGACACTGACCAGGTTATCGGAAGCCATTGTTATCCTCTCAGTTCCTGTTGTGCCAGTGGCTGAAGCGTACCCTGATAGCGGGCCAGGTCGGGACGGTATGCTGCCCCCGGTGCATAAGACCAGCCGACGTCGGTGGTCACCTTCGTGGTGCCGGTATTAAAGGTGGCCACGTTCCACATTTCGCCGGTTTTCTCTGAGACCAGTTTCAGTTCCTGGCCCATGGCAGAGCCGGAGCTGATAACCTTCAGGCCACGGGCACGTACATCCGCCGCACTCAGGGCAATCACACTACAGCGGCAGCGCCAGCCGTTCGGCGGGTAAAATGCCTGCCAGAACGGGTCATCCCAGCGCAGCACCAGACCATGCAGCGCCAGATGGCTCCTGCGGGTATGGCTGTCGTTGATGCCGGTATACATCCAGTACGGCCTGTCGTCGACGTTTTCCATCTGCTCCGCCCAACGACCGGCGCTGTAGAGTACGGACATATTGGTGCGAAAGATGGTATCGAGCCGCCACGGACTGCCCTGCTGAATGGTGACCGGCTCACCCGTTACCGGGTCAGTCGTGTCACGCGGTCCCCACCATCCCCTGCGCTTCAGCGCCGGCTCCAGCTCCTGCCGGAACCAGCGATCGGTTTTTCCTTCATCAACAGCCTGCTGCAGTGTCCCGCGAATATCTTCCAGAATATCCAGGCGGGTCACTTTAGCGACGGTAAAGGCGCGGGCATGGGCGTCCTGCCACATTTCTTCCTGGTCCCAGGTAATCTGATACCCTTTGGACTTCAGGTAGCTGACTGCCCGCTTCGGGGGAAGCGTCATGCAGTACGCCAGTTCAGCCGTTGTCACGCTCATGCAGATGCCCCCAGATATTTGCCACAAAGAGAATACGGGCCAGCCGCTCCTGCAGATCGTCCGTGTTCATCTGAGGGTAGAGCTCCGCCAGTTCGCCCAGCAGCTCAGTCGGGTTAACCCCGTTTTCGACCCGTCTGAACAGAGGTGCCAGGACGGGTTCCAGCGTGCCATTTAACACACCTCCGTTCATCAGAATGTCCAGCGCGTCGTCAAGCTGCTGCTGAGCCTGAATATCGGCATCAATCGCCTCGGCAAATGACAGCGGCAGCATGTTCTTCTCGCATTCTGACGGTGGTGTCTCGTCAATATCGCCGTCCTGCAGCTGGTACTCACGCTTGAAGTATTGCGGGGTCAGACGCAGACCCGCCCGGGTGAGTTTTTCATCGCGGGTGGCACGGGTGTCATCAATGGCCTCCTGTTCCCACATGGCCCAGACCGGACACGGCACATCGCCGAAGTTCAGGGTGACCACCGTTCTTATGACCTGATTCACTGCCGCCTGAATGATGTCCGCATCCGCATCGCGGATATCAGCCGTCACCTCCAGCCCGGCCTGTGCAGAGGCCTTGTTACTGTTCGCTTCCGTGGTCTGATTCTGACCGAGTAATGCAATGGAGATCTCACTGCGTGACAGTGTGATCAGCTCGCGGAATACCTCGCTGCTGTCCGCCTTGCCATCCGCTGCTTTGAGTTCGATGCTGCTGTCATCAGGGATGGCGGCCACCGCGTCCTCCACCATCTGCTCCATGGAGTCCAGCAGTTTTTCAATCTCTGCATCATTTGCACCCCTCGGGTGCTTACCGATGACCCAGGGGGAGCCAAACTTTTCGGCAAAGCGGAGCCAGAATTTCATCCCGCCTTTCTTGAAGGCGACCGGCCAGAAGCACATGGACAGGTCCGGGAAACCGTAAGGATTGTCATACGAGGCATCCTGTGCCGGCACCACGAATTTTGACGGTGACAGCAGCTCACCCTCCACACCCGCATCACGAGCCCGGAAGCGCAGGCAGTTGTCCGTATCAAACTGAAACCACTCAGGCGGTTTGCCGACAATATCCGTCACCGCCCACGCCCTGACCGAACGGCCCCACATGATTTCACAGGGCTGATACCCGTAGAGCACGGCATCGCTCATCTCACCGATGATGCGGGACAGATCCAGATCGTCGAGCATGTCGCGGATGAAACGGAAGACCCGGGCAGAAGCGTGACCGCGCTCCAGTCCACGTTCCAGCGATTTGACCGCTGCTTTACGTCTGCGGATACAGCCCCCGACCAGCGGGTCGGTGCGCAGTTCGCGGTAGATACGGATATCCCGTCCCTGAGCCTTGAGAATGGGATCAGGGTTGGGCAGGTACATTCCCAGAGCGTAAAAGTCGATGGCGCGGCTGCGGGAGGCAATCTGCGCGGTCAGTGACTTTTTGGGTTCGGCAAACGCCACGAACTCATCGGGTGAAACCCAGATACCTTTTGCCATCAGAATCCCTCCAGCATACGGGCCGCCTGACGACGACGTCGTGAGCTTGCCTTCACCGGCCCTTTGTTAATTTCACGGCTGGCGAAATACGCCAGCGCCAGTGCGATGGCTGAATCCCCGTGGCGTTTACCACCATCAGCCTTTGCTTTTGAGCGTTGTTCCGGCACGCGGGGGACACCGTTCACCACCTGAACGGCCCGCAGGTCATCCAGTGTGTCTTCATCTTTTGGTAAGTCCAGCAGGTTACCGTCTTCCAGTGCAGCTTTGACCGGAGGCATATGCTCCCGGTACCAGCCTTCGGTTGGCATCACCTGCTGAACCCGGCTGGAGCCGTAGCGCTGCATGGCGTATTCAGCCAGATAGGCACCATTACCACGGGCATCAAATGCTGCACCCAGCAGACCGGGCAGGCCATCCATCAGATACCAGGTGATTTGCTCCTGCTGTCTGAACGGCACGTTACGCAGCTCCAGTACGAATGGCACGCGTCGTACCAGGTTCTTCTCCTGCAGCAGGGGATAGTCCACCGACAAATCACCGCTGCGACCAAAGTCGCGCCCCAGGAAAGAGCGGGCATCAGTGGGGAGTGCCTCCAGCAAGGGTTTCAGATGCTCATCAAGCCAGTCCTGTGTCTCGTGGAAGCGAACCTCATCAGACAGCAGTTCATAACCTTCCTTGCAGGTCAGACGCAATACTGGCGTATCAGCGGACATTCGGGACTCTATCAGGGCACGGGACAGCCAGGCACCGCCACCGTTGGCCGGAATACAGTCAAGCTCTTCGGATGCGCCGGCACCGTAGAATTTGTACACCGACGCCATCCAGGCCAGCTCGGATGCCTCCGACCATTCCTTCCCGGTGCGCAGACAAACGCGCTGGAACAGCCCCTCAGATACGGCTTCCCGGAAAGTGATGCGATGTACGCTGCCTCCCTGACGTCCGGCACGGATATCTCCGATAAGCGTACTGAATGGATTGTCGTCACCGTCATGGGTGGAGATAACGCGTACCTTGCCCCCCCAGATAAGCATCGCCAGCGCCGCTTTCAGCAGTTCGTCCAGTTGCTCATGGAACGCCGCTTCGTCGATAACAATAATACCCTGACGGCCACGCAGGTTAGACGGGCGGCTGGAGAGCGCGACAATGCGAAAGCCGGAGTCAGGAAATTTGATGGTGTAAGTCCTGATGTGTTTATCGTCGTCGTCCTCCTCCCAGAATCCTTCTTCAATTTCACTGGCCGCATAGTTGAATGCCCGCGCCCACATCGCACACGCCTGAATGTATTCGACGGTCATATCCTGGTTATAGGCGATGTAATACACATTCATCCCGCCTGCAGGCGCAGAAGAGGCTGCGGTCAGTACGTTATCGGATGCCTCAGCCCATGTAATACCGGTACGACGGCTCTTTTCCATCACCTTAAGCGGAGAGGTATCTGCCACCCAGCGCTGCTGGTAAGGCAACAGAACCGGCGGTGTCTCATAACTCGCGGTGTCAGGAATGTGCGGCGGCAGCTCCGTCATGACGCCACCCCCAGAATTTCCCGGCGCAGTGCCTGTACGGCTTCCGCAGAGAGCCCGCCCTTACGGGCAATTTTCTCGGCGGCAGCGGCAGCACGTTCAACCCTCTCTCTGACTTCTGCCTGATAGCGCTTGAGGTTGACCGAGGCGCGGGTCAGTGTGGCGATATTTTTTGAAGCCGTTGCCAGCAGTTTTGCCCGGGCGAAGGGATCGTCGTTTTCCCGCGACTCCTGCAGGCGCATCAGGATATCCGTCATTTCGGTCTGGACGAGGGTTATCAGTCCGGCTGAACGGTCATCAGGATCGTCTCCGGCCTCCCGGGCAAGCAGACGCGCTGCCTCGGTTGCCGCCCGCACACGGGCCAGTTGCTGCTCCATTTTGTAGCCAAACCGCTGCAGGGAAGAGCGGGTGATGCTGTACCCCTTTTCCTTCAACAGACTTTCAAGCTCTGCATAGCCGGTGAAATTATTCTCCGTCAGTGCCCGCTCAAGCCAGCGACGGACCTCCTTCGGCAGAGAATCAATGCTGCTGCGACGTCCCATAATCACTCACTCCAGTATTTTTCCGGGCGGGCAATACCGGGGCCGCATTCCACGGTGTATTCCACAATATCCACACCAAGGCGACTCAGATCGGCAAACCAGTCACCGGACGGTCTCCTCTCCAGTTCCACCATTTTGCGATCTGCCAGGTAATCAAGCTCACGGCGCAGTTCCAGTTGCGTGGTGTCCGGGTAGATGGCGCGGGACACTTCCAGCAGCAGCGTCTCGCTGGCGGTGTAAGGGCGGGTTTTGTTAAGGGCAACCAGCAGACTCCAGCGCAGGGATTCACGGCGTACCCGGGTAATATCGACCATTATTGACCTCCGGTATTGCGGTACTGCTGTACCACTTCCAGTTTGTTGTAAAGCGCGTCCAGTTTGGCCTCGATGACTGTCTGGCCACGGATATAATCCTCGCGACGGACATAATTCAGCGGTAAATCCGCTTTAAATCGCATCAATTCTTTTTCCAGCTCGCCCCAACTGGAGGCGGACTGCTGCAGTGACTGCTCAAGAGAGGCAAAACGTGCAGCCTGACGTTCCTCCGCTTTACTGAACAGCCATTTGGCCATACCGCCAACAAAGCTCATGAAGGTGATGAGAAAGCCCACCACCGTCCAGAATTCAACCTGCAGTGTCATTTCTGTAATCCTTCCCGTTCATCCAGCAACGCGTTTATCTGGTTCCGCCAGCGACGACATTGTCCTGCGTTGTCGATGATGTTGGCGAGAACGTCACGCTGGGAGACACCCGAATCGCGTAACCGGGTGTCAGTGGTTTCAGGTTGCCCGGTCGCTGTGCCAGAGCGGGTGCCAGTGGCGGCAACTGAGTCTGAATGACCGGTGTCGACGGATGCGTTGTCATACCCGAGTGCGGCGTTGTACTGGCGCACGAAACCGCGAGTAAACACGCACTCAATGGGATGGCTCTTACCTTTTTCATCAATCCAGCGCTGTGTGACATCGTTAATTTGCCCCTGTAGTTGTTTGTTCTGACTCTCCAGTTGAGCAATCTGCTCAAGATAACCGGCCTCAGCCTGCTGCCCAGCGGCCACCTGCTCCTGATACCGTTTTGCCCATGCTCGCAATGCAGCGTTCTCAAGCATTGCCTGCTCCGTTTTGTATGTGTCGAATGCTGACTGCAACTCACTGATCGCCTTATCGCCGTCGCGCGTGGCGTTTTCATGCCCGCTTTTGTAGCCCAGGTAATAAAGTCCAATCAGAAAAGCATTTATGAGCACTGCCAGCAGCAGACTGCGCCACGGCAGATTTTTTAGCAGGTTAGTCCACACAGCTGCCGCCCCCCCATGTCAGATAACGGGGGGCCAGTTCGTGCAGGATGCGCTGCGGATAATGGCGGTTCTCCCGCCAGCTGGCAGCATTGCGTCCGGCATTCACCGTGGCGACATGTCCGAACCAGCGGGTGCTGTCCAGACCTTTCTGTGATGCGAGCCGCCTGTCCCGTTGTACCCAACCCAGACCACCGTTATAGCCCGACAGTGTCATGGCCATACGCTCGCAGTCACTGGCGGCGCTGATGCGCTGCCACAGCCAGCGGTCATAGCTGACCAGCGCCCGGATGGCCCATGCCGGATTAAACGGCTCACGACTGCTCAACGCCGGCATCAACTGGCTTATCCAGTCAGCGGTGGCGGGCATAAACTGCGCCAGCCCCTGAGCGCCCACCGGCGAGACCGCATCAGTCCGCCAGCCGCTTTCCTGATGCAGTTGCGCGGCGAAATCGGCCACCGGCGCAGACAGCCCCCATTCAAGCCGGGCATTACGGATCACATCATCGCGATACTGCAGCGCAGCCTGCGGAGGCTGCGCTGCGCGGGCCTGACTGAAGAAGCCGCCACACCAGAGCAACATTGCGACAAAGAATACCCATGCCATATGAACCAGAAAGGTCCCGACACGGACTGACAGGCGTTCGGTTCTGATGAAGACCAGAAAGGCTTCGAAAGCCAGTTTCAGGGACATGCATACAATCCAGGTGCTCTGTGGCCAGTTCATGATTAAAGCCCCATCGCAACAGCCAGACAGACAGCTGCAACAATCAGTGCACGGCGGATTAACGCAGCAGAAAACACCAGGTGAAGGCCGGTCTGTACGGGCCAGCGCCCCTCAGCCATGAGGCGCTCGTCATGCTTCAGGTACTGCCCCGGACGGGCCTTCGGGAAGAGTGAGCGGTCCAGCCAGTAGCCGAGCACGGCGGCGAGGGAGATGAGAGAGAGCTTGTACACCACCACCGGCAACTGCTGGGGTGAGACCAGCGCGATGATGAGGAGCAGCAGCACGGCCGCAACAAGCCATCCACGCAGGCGGGTTTTTTGTACGTCAACGATAAGGGAAGTGAATGGTTTCATGAAAATGTCTCCTTGTTGTGTGGAGACAGCATGGCAAAAGCGTGGCGCGGAGGATTTTAAAGCGCGTTAAGAGAGAGGCGTGTTCGGGGTATGCAGAATACACGCTGGATCACTCACAAAGGAGATACAGAATGACAGTCACACCGAAGCCGACCATCACCGTCAGAGTGTCCGGGCCTGTAGGCAGCGGTAAAAGTTACGTTCTGACGCGTATAAAAGAGATGGTGAAAAAGGAATTTGGAAAAAGCGTCATTGTCGATGCCGCAGTTGTGGACGACGAGCGTATCTGTCGGACGAATGAGCTGCTTCAGGAGCAACTCATGAAGGTGTTACGCAAACTCACCGGTCAGACAACAAAATGTTTTTCAGCCCCGGAGTACGGGATACAGGAACACATCCCGGTGAACATGCCCCCCGTTAACCAGCCTCCCCGGTTCTTCGACGAATACATTCTGACACCGGAAAATAAAGCTGAGCATGAAGAGATCAAAGCGGCGTTGTTCCGGGAAATCAGGAAGATTGCTGAAATGCAGCTGGAGGGCGGGCTGGACAGAGTGATGGCGAGAGGAGAATGGGAATCGCTGTTTGAAAGAGTTTCCCCGGAATTGCTTCCCCTCGCACTGGCTATCGGGATTATGCAGACAGCGGATAAACCTCACTTACGTTCATTAAACACGTAACGCATAATCCGGGATACGCATTCAGCGATGACTGCATTTTCACCGGTTTTTACTGCATCCAGAAGTGACTCTTTAAATGGTACGGGCCGGGGCTGCAGAAAGGTCGGCATGGCATTGAGCAGACAGAGCGTTTTTTCCGTGAGGACGACATCAGCCGCTCCCACAGCCAGCAACTGAGAGTAACGAATATAGCTGTTATCCCGAAGCCATATCAGCGTATCAATAAAATACCGGCACTTTTTCTGTCGTGATCAACCTGGTCCGGGATATCGAAAAAACCAGAATAAATCAAAACCTGAGGAGCCGGATGCGTGTTCAGTAATCGGCAGAATATTTTGCCGGTGAGTACATAAAAATCATCATTTAAGGAGTGCATCATGAATCCCCGATTAACGTTAACAGAACATCAGCGCCGTGCCGAAGCAGTGAACAATGTTCTGGAAGATATTATCCGGTTACATCGCGGAGAACTGAGTGTCTGTCGTGCCACTGTTCATTTTCAGGAAATACAAAAGCAGTTTGATACTTCTGTTTTTGCAGAAGGGATCACTTATGCCCTGGACCAGATAAGGTCAGAAAATCGCCCCGGATAATCCCTAAACCACATTAACAGAAATCACTTCATCCCTGCCGCATCATGAAAGAACGACCAGCCCGGTGCTTCGGACCCACCGGGCTGGCCATCGTCCCACAGGAATGCGCTGTGAGCCGACCGGGGTTCAGTCAGTCTCGCGAGACCAGACTAGCCTGCCATATTTTTAATAATTGTAAAAGGCTTACAGATTATGAAAATGCAGACATTACCCATCGTTCCATGGATTGGTGGCAAACGTCGCCTGGCAAAACACATCCTGCCGCTGTTTCCGGCGCATGAATGTTACGTGGAGCCGTTCTGCGGCGCAGCAGCGCTCTATTTTCTTAAGACACCTGGTAAGCTCGAAGTCATTAACGATATCAATGGTGAACTGGTAAATCTGTATCGGGTGGTAAAACATCATCTGGAAGAATTTGTCCGCCAGTTCAAATGGGCGCTGGTCAGCCGGCAGATCTACAAATGGCTGCAGATCACCCCGACAGAAACACTGACGGATATCCAGCGTGCAGCACGGTTCTACTACCTCCAGAAGCAGGCGTTTGGCGGCAAGGTGGCAGAGCACAGCTTCGGCACCTCCACCACATCCCCGCCACGCTTCAACCTGCTGCGTATCGAGGAAGAACTGTCAGCGGCACACCTGCGGCTTTCCAGAACGGTGATAGAACACATGGACTGGCAACAGTGCATTGAGCGCTATGACCGTCCGCACACGCTGTTCTACTGTGACCCGCCGTATCTGGGTACAGAAGGCTATGGTGTGGATTTTCCTGAAGGGAACTACTCGCGGCTGGCAGAGCTGGCCCGGTGCATCAGAGGAAAGATGATAATTTCGGTGAACGACATCCCGCAGATGCGCGAGGTGTTCACTGGACTGAACATACAGACAGTGAACATCAACTACAGTCTGGCAGGCAAATCAACTCCACGCCGTGAGCTGGTGATCTGCAATTTCTAAAAGCCATAACCGGAAAGTACAGTGCTTTCCGGTAAGCCCGCCGATTTCTGCCATGCTACTGACGGCGTTTTCTGAAAGCATCCAGATCAACCACCTGTCCTTTCTGTCCAGGTCAGAATCAGCCTGCGAGTTTGCTTGGTTTGGGTTGAATGAAGACTTTGCCGACCTCAAGAATTGCCCTCCGTTGTTCGGGGCTCATCTCGTCGAATGCATCCATTAACTCTTTCTTTTCTTGTGACATATAAGGTGCAACAACAGGCTGACTCCGCACCCCAGTAACTACATACAAAACATCTACACCGATTTCTGATAGTGCAGATAACTGCACTGCAGTAGGAGAAGTGCGATCTTTTTCCCAATCAATAAAAGTTCTCTTTGCCACACCGATAGCATCAGCCAACCCTTGCTGTGTAAGAGATAGACGCTCTCTTTCTTCTTTAATACGTAACCCGATCATGTGAGTTTTTCTGCACTCTTTAAGTTGACTGGTGAGATAATCTGCACCATAATCTATCACACATAAGGCAAACATCATTGCATCAACAAAGGAGACAACGATGACTGCAGAACAAGTCAAAGCTCTCTTCCGCCAGCGCGGGATCACTTTCACCCGCTGGGCAGAAGAAAACGGCTACAACCGCAATGAGGTATACCGCGTTCTCAATGGGCAGAGCAAAGCACGTTACGGTAAATCCCATGAAATCGCCGTGAAACTGGGGCTGAAATCAACAGCTCAGGCAGCCTGAATATTTTGATTCTTTGTAAAAGGTTATCACATATCGCAAAAGAGGTATGCAGATGAGTAAGACGAATGTTTCAAGCTCCGGCAGTCGCATCCTCCGGGTACTCAAAGCGCTGCGCGGTCATGCCCTGAACGGTATTTCCAATGGTGAACTGGCGGCAGCACTGCACGAGTCACCGGCAAACATCAACCGGGCACTCAACACCCTCATTGAAGAAGGACTGGCCCTGAAACTGGAAAACGGGCGTTTCGCACCGGGCATCCAGTTGCTGCAGATCGCCATGGCCCACAGTAACGAGATGGCACGTGCACAGGATCGCATTAACGAAATCAACCAACGTGTCATTTCAGGTAGTCGTTTGTAAGGAGTAATCAATGGGACGCACCAAATCACCGGTTAACACTGAACTGAACGCCGAGGTACCGCTGTCGGATGATCTCAACGTCAGCCTGAATGCCATGACACAGCATCGCATGGAGATCATGCAGCAGTTTGGTGATGGACTGCCTTATGAACGTGATCGCATCGTTCACGAAGCACGTTTTTATATGGCGCAGAGTGCTGAATCTATGCTGGAAGCGGGTAAACGGCTGATCATCTTAAAAGAAAATGAGCCACACGGGGACTTTGTTGGAATTGTAGAAGAACAACTTGGTTTGCACGTGCGCGCAGCACAACGAATGATGAAAGCATCTTTGAAATACCTTTCACCAAAACTAGAGCCAAAAGCGACAACGTTGTCGCTTTTGGGTAAGGCAAAATTATTTGAACTTGTTGCTGAAGACGATGAAGACCTTGCCGAACTGGCCGACGGCGGCACAGTTGCCGGCCTGACGCTTGATGATGTTGATCGCATGTCAGTACGTGAACTTCGCCAGGCCCTGCGTGAAGCGCGCGAAACTAACGCAGCTCAGCAACAGGTGCTTGCCGGAAAGGACGAAAAAATCAACGAACTGGCCACAAAACTGGAGAAGAAATCCCGTATTCAACCGCCTGAGCCTGATGAAGAGGTGAAGAAGCTGCGGGCGGAAGTGACCGCATTAGCGGTTGAGGCGGAATCTGCCATCGCCGTCCGGCTCTCCGGTGCCTTTGAAACCCTGTGTGAATACTGCAGTAAAAACATGATTGATACCCCCAGAGATTTCATGGCCGGTCTGGTCTGCCAGATTGAACGCAGTGTTCATGCATTGCGTGAGACGTTCGACCTTGATGCCGCACCATCGGGTAACGATGTCCCCGCATGGCTGACCGAACCGGAGCCTGAAATCAACCGACCGGAGGGCATGCAGTAATGAACACGGATAACACACAAAATATCCTGATGGACAGCCCGGAGGCACTGGGGCACGCACTGTGTAATCTGCTGCCGGAGATGGTGCAGGGTTTCCGCGTGGTGACACCTTCCGGTGAAATCTGCGTACCCGCACAGGAGGCGCATCCGTTTGTACTGACGATGGAAGTGATGCTGATGCAGCAGATAAGACGTCTGCAGCATCAGTCAGCATTGCGCCCGGCAGTTGCGCCGCAACCGGTAAATAACGTGGTGAAAACCTGCGATGGCGAAACCCTGCGCGACCGTGCCAGAAAAATTGCCGCCAGAATCGGATAACAGGGAAGACAAGCTATGACCCCGGCACTGACTGAAAAACTTGTTGAAACAGCCCGCGCGGCACGTAATGCGGGGCATGGTAAACGCGGTGCAATATACGACGCTGCCTGTGCTGAACTTGGCATGTCCCGCGCCACTCTGCTGCGCAGGCTGAAGGAGGTCTCTGTGACTGATAAACGCAAAAAACGCGCCGATGCCGGACGCAGCACCCTGACCCGCGACGAAGCCGCGCTGATATCTGCCACACTACGTGAGGCCACCCGCAAGAACGGTAAGCGTCTCTATTCCATCGCGGATGCAGTGGAAACCCTGCGGGCTAACGGCTTTATCTCCGCAGGCAGAACAGATGAAACCACCGGTGAGTTTTTCCCGTTGTCCGAAGATGCCATCAGTCGTGCCCTGCGTAACTATGGCCTGCACCCGGAACAACTGGATGCCCCTGCACCGCATACCGAAGTGGCCAGTCTGCACCCCAATCATGTCTGGCAGATTGACGCCTCACTCTGCACGCTTTACTACCTGAGCAATGGACATAAAGGGCTGCAGGTGATGGACAGCGCGAAATTCTACAAAAACAAGCCCGCTAACCTTGCCCGTATCGCCAGTGACCGCGTGTGGAGTTACGAGATTACCGACCATGCCAGCGGCTGGATTTACGTTGAGTATGTGACGGGTGCGGAATCCGGTGAGAACCTGTGTTCTGTGCTTATCAACGCCATGCAGGAGCGTGGCGGCGCAGACGTGCTGCACGGCGTGCCAAAAATACTCTATCTCGACCCCGGCTCGGCAAACACCGCGGGTATGACGAAAAACATGTGCCGCTCACTGGGCATCGACCTGATAGCGCACAAGCCGCATAACGCCCGCGCCACCGGACAGGTGGAAAAGGCGCGTGACATTATCGAACGCAAGCTGGAGCCGGGTCTGAAGTTCCGGCCGGTTCACAGTCTGGAAGAACTCAACGCGCTGGCCGCGAAATGGCGCAGCCACTTTAACGCCACGGCTGTTCACAGCCGCCACGGTAAAACCCGCACGGATATCTGGCTGAAGATTACTGCTGAGCAGCTGAAAAAAGCGCCTTCCGTTGAGGTATGTCGTGAACTGGCTGTGGCGGCACCAGAACTCCGCAAAGTCACGCCAAAACTTCGTGTCTCGTTCCGGGGCACTGAATTTGACGTATCAACGGTACCGGGCGTACTGGTCGGTGAAAAACTGATGATTACCCGTAACCCGTGGCGCAGCGATGTGGCACAGGTGGTTCTGACCGGTGAGGACGGCCACGAGACGTTCTTCCTGGTCGAAGAGGTCAGAAAGAACGAGTTTGGCTTTGCTGAAGGCGCGGCGGTATTTGGCGAAAGTTACAAAGCCCTGCCGGAAACCCCGGCGCAGATGGCGGCAAAAGAAACCGAAGCGCTGGTCACCGGTACAGACAACGCCGCAGATGCAGCTGCCGCACGCAAGGCGAAGGCGCTGCCGTTCGGCGGGCGGCTTGACCCGTATAAACATATTGATGACGCCACACTTCCGGCCTGTATACCGAAGCGTGGTCAGGCCTCTGACGTACGCGGACCGCGCACTGAACAGCGTCCCATGACTCATGTGGAGGCCGCGAAAGCCCTGCGCGATAAGTTCAGCGCCGACGGCCTGACCTGGACGCCGGAACATTACCGCCAGTTAACAGCACAGTACCCGGACGGCGTACCGGAAGCCGCACTGGATGAAGTCATGGCCACGCTGACCACGCCGGCCCGCAGCAGCGTTATCAGCATTGTTAACGGCAACTGAGGAGGGAAACATGCTGGTACTGAAGCAGCAACTGAAAGAGGCCCGTATTCCACAGGCGGTGGCGGCGAGAGCTGTCGATGTTTCTGAGGCCACGCTGGCCCAGATTGTGAATCATAACGCGTGGCCCCGCACCAGCCCCGGAGAAGTGCGCCGGCGTCTTGCGTCCTGGCTGGAAAGTCAGGGGATTGATACAACGAAGAGTTTTGATGCTGTACAGGGCGCGGCCACGCCCCGTACAGCGGGTACCACAGATAAAACGAGCCTCAGTGAGGAAGAGAATATGTTACTCAAAAAACAGGTGTTATTTCCAGCAACCAAAAAAGCGTTTGGTCTTTTCCGTGACCCGTTCGCCGATGAAGCCATGCAGGGTTCTGATGATGTGTTCACCACCCCGGACATTCGCTACGTGCGTGAGGCGCTGTACCAGACAGCCCGTCATGGTGGGTTTATGGCCGTCATCGGTGAGTCCGGTGCGGGTAAATCCACGCTGCGCCGCGACCTGACTGAACGTATTAACCGCGAGAATGCGCCGGTAATTGTTATCGAGCCATACATCATCGCTATGGAAGACAACGATGTGAAAGGGAAAACCCTGAAGGCAGCAGCTATTGCCGAAGCCATTATCAGTACCATCGCACCACTGGAAAGCATCAGACGCAGTCAGGACGCCCGCTTTCGCCAGTTGCATCGCGTCCTGAAAGACAGCAGCCAGGCGGGGTTCAGCCACGTTCTGGTGATTGAGGAGGCCCACAGTCTGCCCATTCCGACACTGAAACACCTCAAACGCTTTTTTGAGCTGGAGTCCGGTTTCAAAAAACTGCTGTCCATCGTGCTGATTGGCCAGCCGGAACTGGCGACAAAACTGTCTGAACGCAATATGGAAGTCCGTGAAGTCGTTCAGCGCTGTGAGGTGGTCGAACTTCTGCCTCTGGACAATAACCTTGAAGAATTTCTGACGTTCAAACTGCAACGGGCCGGTAAACAACTGACGGACATTATGGACGCCAGCGCAGTGGATGCCATACGTGCCCGCCTGAGCAATCCGGGAAGTCATCGTAAAAATATGGTCAGCCTGCTGTATCCGCTGGCCGTCAGTAACCTGGTAATAGCCGCCATGAATCTGGCCGCTGAAATCGGGGTTCCACAGGTCAACGCTGACGTTGTCAAAGGAGTTTAATAATGAAATCCACCACAGGTATCAACCAGCAAATCAGCAAAGTGCAGTCAGCCATTATGGCGCTTAAGGCGACGAACACGGATGTACAAAGCATCACCATCAGGGGTAACAAACCTGTCATCCGCGTTTCCCGGAGTGCGCATTGCATGCGCATGCTTGAGCAGGGAAAGGCCTGTTATCTGTATACCGGACATGACCACAGGGGATATTTCCGTCAGGGCGTTTTCGAACTGCACGGCTGTCGCGTCGTGTGGCCGGAATCTTTGTGGTAATCAGCACAACCGGAGAAATCATAAAATATGGCAAAAAGTACAAAAGGGGCAAAACGTATCAAGGCCGCAGCGGCACTCTGGGTACCAGGGACACGCGAAGAGGTCATTGAGGGAATCAGACTACTCGGTGACGCACAACGTGAACTGGTCAGGGCTGAAACAGAAATGAATGACGCCATTGGCGATATCACCGCACGTTATGCCCCGCTCACCGAGAGCCTGAAAAAACGCATGGCCGAACTGCAGTCCGGTATCCAGACATGGTGTGAGGCGCACCGTGATGAACTGACCGGCAACGGGAAGGTGAAGTTCGCTAACCTTACCACCGGCGAGGTGCAGTGGCGAAACCGTCCGCCATCAGTCAGTATCCGTGGGGCGGATAATGTTATTGAATTACTGAGACGTCTGGGGCTTGAGCGCTTTATTCGTGTAAAAGAGGAAATAAATAAAGACGCTATCCTGAATGAAAAAGAGGCCGTGAAAAATATTCCCGGTATTTCCATTAAAAGCGACATTGAGGATTTTTCAATAATTCCTTTTGAGCAGGATGTGCAGTAAACACACCACGTTAATTATTTAATAAAAACATTTTCTTTTTTATTCCGGCGTCAGCGCCGCGGGCTTCTGCACGCCGGAAACAGAGGAGAATTAAATCATGATATTTAAATGTATTCAGTGCGAGAGGGATATAACAGCCCTGCGTTTTCACAGCGCCATCGCCGTGATGTCCGGTAAATACCACATCCCTGCGGTACGCGTCACCCTGGTCTGCCCGTACTGCAGCCAGCATTTTTCGGCAGACGTGCCCGTCATGGAATTCTCCCGCCCTGACAGGGAGGACTCGCAATGATTACCCCACAGGAAGCACGACAGCGCACCCGAACCCTTGTTGAACACTATGTCAACGAGTGTGAATGCCGCGACCTCACCGATGTGAAGCACGTCCTGACGGCGCTAATCAGCATGACCACACAGGCCATTGTGGCAACCAACGGAAAGGCGGCTGCCCTGCAGGTACTGATGAACACACTCACCCACACGGCAGAGCATGAGGTGCCGTACCGGATGGAAACCACTGCAGAAGGCGGCCTGCACATCACCGTCAGCCGGAAGCACTGAGGGCGCGGCATGACACGGAACACCATACTCACCCGCACCGCCCTCTACCGTCTGGCCCTGCAGCGTTTCGGGCCGGACGCACAGGCCCTGAAACTGACAGAAGAGGCCGCTGAACTGGCGGCCAGTGCTGCCCGCAATCTGAACGGACAGGGCAGCGAAAGCGACCTCGCGGCAGAGCTGGCAGACGTGGAAATCATGACAGAGCAATTGCGCCTTCAGGGGATGGACCGGCTGATTGACTTCCACAAACAGAAAAAACTGGAACGTCTGGCTGCACGACTGGGCGTGATTTACACGAACGAGTAACCGGGAGGCATTCAATGGCTGACATACTCAGGGAAATCACCGCATGGATACTGATTCTTACTGGCCTGGCGACATGCCTCAGTGCGGGGGCAGCCCTGGCTGCCCTGCTGATGCACATAACAACACAGTGGTTATGGGAAAAGCTTAAAGCAGCATACAGCCTGAAAGAGCTGTCCGACGCTGTCCGGGCATGGAAACGGCAGAAAAATACCGGAGATACAGAACAATGACAGACCAGAATAAACACATTGAGAAACTGAAAAAGTTGCTGGCGCTGGCCGCATCCGGCAACCCGCACGAGGCCGCTCTGGCACTGCGCCGAGCCCGTAAACTGATGGATGTTCACGGCATCACACATTCCGACATTGCTATGAGTGATATTGATGAAACCATCAGTCACTACTGGCCGACAGGCAGTCTCCGTCCACCGCGCTACATGCCAGGCCTGATGAACATCATCCGCGAGGTATTTGGTGTTAACTCCATCATTCACCCCGGCACGCATCCGTCTGTGGGGTTCTACGGCAACCGGGAACGTGCGGCACTGGCTGCATACACCTGGGAAGTGCTGGCCCGTCAGCTGAAAAAGGCGCGTCAGCAGTATATCAGTGCACAGAACAAAAGAATAAAAACCGCCACCCGCACCAGCCGTGGAGACCAGTTTGCCGAAGGCTGGGTGCTGGCCGTTATCAGTGAAATACAGTCCTTTGCCCTGACCGATGATGAGCGTGAACTGATGCAGCAGTGGCTGGAACATAAATACCCGCAGACGCAAACCACCAGGGCGCGTAAACCGGGAAGAAGCCGCAATGGCGACGCCTCGCGCTATGCGGGGTTTCGTGAAGGGCAGAACGTCAGACTGCACCGCCCGGTCAGTGGGCAGGAACAACAGAAACTGGAGGCCAGATGATTACGCTATCAGGTAACAGCCGGAAATTAAAAGCCTGCCGAATATCTGCCAGATACCTTTTTGCCCGCGCCTTTTTTAAGAACGTCAGGCCGGGGATCACAATTGGTGTTATTGCCGGACGCGAACAGGTTGAAAAATACATGTCAGGTGCATGGTGGAATAACGACCCTGTCATTGCTGCCCGTAATATTCATATCAGTTGGGGGGATATTCAGAATGACGGCTGAATCTGTTGTATGTGCCCTGTTCTGGTATTGTTTTGTCGGTTGGTGTACTGCTGAACTGCACCGCCGTTCAGGGTTTTATTCACGTTACAGTGGTGCCGGCTACTGGATTAGCTGGTCGGTGATGTTCCTGTGCTGGCCTGTGGCGCTTCCTTTATATGTCGATTATATCGGTGGCGCAGGTAAAAGGAGCAACGATGATGACTAAACAACGTCTTATCCAGCTCATTCATATTGCCCGTAATGAACTGGGTATGGATGAAGACACCTATCGCCAGATGTTACAGGGGCTGACCGGTAAAGCCTCAACCAAAGGAATGGATACCACACAACTAAACTGCGTGCTGGAATCCATGAAAAGGAAAGGCTTTCGCGTTAAGCCTGCCGGAAAAGCCAGCTCCGGTTTACCGCTGGATAACCATCCGCAGTCCAGGAAAATCCGTGCGCTATGGCTTGAAATGGCTGCTGCCGGCATTGTTCGTGACCGTTCAGAAAATGCATTAGCGCGGTGGATCAAGCGGGAAACGGGCATCAGCGCCCTGCGCTGGCTCAATACTGAACAGGCAAGCAGTGTTATTGAGAAACTGAAGAAGTGGCAGCACAGAGCTGCGGGAGTAAAACATGAGCGACCTGAATCAGTTTCGAAGTAAAGGGCCGGAACTCCTGGTGGAGCTGGCACAGCATACCTCTGAGACCGTTCGCGAGATTATTGATATTGAGCCCGCAATTGCCGACCAGATTGGTCAGGCCGTCGCGAACCGAATGATGCAGGTCTGGGGCGGGCAAAACGTTTATTTCCCGATGGGCATGGTATGGAAGGTCAGTCAGCGCGACCGGGAAATCTTCAGGGAGTTTAACGGACGCAACCACCACGAACTGGCCCGCAAGTTTGGTGTTTCGCTTCAGTGGGTCTACAGCGTGGTTAAGCGGGTCAGAAAAGAAGAACTGGATCGGATGCAGGGCAGGTTGTTTGATGAAGATCTGCCAGAGGAGACGAAAGACGTTAACAAATCCAGATAATTCCTGCTTGTTAAAGTCCTTTCAAAAATCTCCTTATTGTATAAAAGCACGGTAGACCCCTTACCGTGCTTTTTTTATGCTCTCTCTTTAGTATTCAGGATGCAGGGAGAAAATATGTTTGACGTTTCGTTGTTAAATCTGCCATGGGCAACACTGGTGACCCTGACCAGTGGCTATATTGGGTATTTTATTGCGAATGTGGGACTGAAGGATCACCACAAGCCCATTGAGGTGACTTTTTCTTCGCTGATTTTTGGCCTGACAGCAATGATGGCTTACCAGGCTGTTATGTGGGCAGGTCTGAATGCCTGGCTGGCAACACCACCAGCACTTCTGTGTGCCGTTACATGCGGTGCGTGGTGGCGCAGGTACGGTCGCAAATGGATGTACAGATTACTGTGGAATAATGATATTTCATGGTCTGACGATACCAGCTCAGCATGGCAGGCAATGTTTGATCAAACAGGCTTCAGCGTTACCGAGGTCAGAGTGATTCTTCGCGATGGTTCCGGTATGATGTCACGGCTGCCAGGGAACTTTGAAGAGTGGCCTAACGGTCCGTTTACCCTGGGGAATAAAGGCGATATGGTTCTTTACGTCACGCACAGCAGCCCTTCAGGCAGTAACGAATGGGAAGAGTATAAAGGCGTGGTTGATAAGTACTGGGGAGCTCTGGCAACCTATATTCCAGCAGATCAGATTGCCAGAGTGGAGATCAGGCGCGTTCGTGCAACGAACGATGAATGATGTTTATTTTTTCCCTGGGGCAGGGGCTGCCGGCATAGTGGTTTTATTGGCAGAGGAAGACGATTCTCCTTTTCTACCGGAATCGCGCTCGAACGTCACGATGTGCTTGCTTTTGGGCTTTTCTGAGTAATCCAGGCTATCATGCTTATTGTTTTGAGTAGTCATTGGAATCATCCTTTTTGTTGCGGGTCATGTTTCAGCAAACTCGATTCTAAGTTGCCAGGAAGGATGATTTCAATGCCCGACTTATCTATCGTATAGCGGAAAAGAATTTCAGTTCTGTTCACCAGAACCCATGTTAACCCACTCCAATTCGTTATTTATCTCACGGATCCCCCTTCATTTATCTCATGTCTGATCAGAAAGCGGAAGAGGGCATCTGGATGACCGACGTTCCTGTACCGGAACTCGGGCATAACGATCTGCTGATTAAAATCCGTAAAACAGCCATCTGCGGGACTGACGTTCACATCTATAACTGGGATGAGTGGTCGCAAAAAACCATCCCGGTGCCGATGGTCGTGGGCCATGAATATGTCGGTGAAGTGGTAGGTATTGGTCAGGAAGTGAAGGGCTTCAAGATTGGCGATCGCGTTTCTGGCGAAGGCCATATCACCTGCGGTCACTGTCGCAACTGTCGTGGCGGTCGTACCCATCTGTGCCGCAACACGATCGGCGTCGGCGTTAACCGCCCGGGCTGCTTCGCCGAATATCTGGTGATTCCGGCGTTCAACGCCTTCAAAATTCCCGACAATATCTCCGACGACCTGGCTTCCATTTTTGATCCCTTCGGTAATGCCGTGCATACCGCGCTGTCGTTCGATCTGGTTGGCGAGGATGTGCTGGTTTCTGGTGCAGGCCCGATTGGTATTATGGCAGCGGCGGTGGCGAAACACGTTGGTGCACGCAATGTGGTGATCACTGATGTTAACGAATACCGCCTTGAGCTGGCGCGTAAAATGGGTATCACCCGTGCGGTTAACGTCGCCAAAGAAAATCTCAATGACGTGATGGCGGAGTTAGGCATGACCGAAGGTTTTGATGTCGGTCTGGAAATGTCCGGTGCGCCGCCAGCGTTTCGTACCATGCTTGACACCATGAACCACGGCGGCCGTATTGCGATGCTGGGTATTCCGCCGTCTGATATGTCTATCGACTGGACCAAAGTGATCTTTAAAGGCTTGTTCATTAAAGGTATTTACGGTCGTGAGATGTTTGAAACCTGGTACAAGATGGCGGCGCTGATTCAGTCTGGCCTCGATCTTTCGCCGATCATTACCCATCGTTTCTCTATCGATGATTTCCAGAAGGGCTTTGACGCTATGCGTTCGGGCCAGTCCGGGAAAGTTATTCTGAGCTGGGATTAACACGAACAAGGGCTGGTATTCCAGCCCTTTTATCTGAGGATAATCTGTTAAATATGTAAAATCCTGTCAGTGTAATAAAGAGTTCGTAATTGTGCTGATCTCTTATATAGCTGCTCTCATTATCTCTCTACCCTGAAGTGACTCTCTCACCTGTAAAAATAATATCTCACAGGCTTAATAGTTTCTTAATACAAAGCCTGTAAAACGTCAGGATAACTTCAGAGGTCGTCGGTAATTTATGATGAACAGCACCAATAAACTTAGTGTTATTATTCCGTTATATAATGCGGGCGATGATTTCCGCACTTGTATGGAATCTTTAATTACGCAAACCTGGACTGCTCTGGAAATCATTATTATTAACGATGGTTCAACGGATAATTCTGTTGAAATAGCAAAGTATTACGCAGAAAACTATCCGCACGTTCGTTTGTTGCATCAGGCGAATGCTGGCGCATCGGTGGCGCGTAATCGTGGGATTGAAGTGGCAACGGGCAAATATGTCGCTTTTGTCGATGCTGACGATGAAGTCTATCCCACCATGTACGAAACGCTGATGACCATGGCGTTAGAGGACGACCTCGACGTGGCGCAGTGCAACGCTGACTGGTGTTTTCGTGAAACGGGAGAAACCTGGCAATCCATCCCCACCGATCGCCTTCGCTCAACCGGCGTCTTAACCGGCCCGGACTGGCTGCGGATGGGGCTTTCTTCGCGCCGTTGGACTCACGTTGTCTGGATGGGGGTTTATCGCCGTGATGTTATTGTTAAAAATAACATTAAATTTATTGCCGGATTACATCATCAGGATATTGTCTGGACAACAGAATTCATGTTTAACGCGCTGCGTGCGCGATATACCGAGCAATCATTATATAAATATTATCTGCATAATACGTCAGTGAGTCGGTTGCATAGACAAGGGAATAAAAACCTTAATTATCAACGTCACTATATTAAGATTACCCGCCTGCTGGAGAAATTAAATCGAAATTATGCCGACAAAATTATGATTTATCCGGAATTTCATCAGCAAATAACTTACGAGGCATTGCGTGTTTGCCATGCGGTGCGCAAAGAGCCGGATATTCTTACCCGCCAACGGATGATTGCCGAGATATTTACTTCCGGTATGTATAAGCGCCTGATTACCAATGTGCGCAGCGTGAAGGTCGGTTACCAGGCGTTACTGTGGTCTTTCCGCTTATGGCAATGGCGCGACAAAACGCGGTCGCACCATCGCATTACGCGTAGCGCCTTTAATTTGCGCTAGCGTTAAACTTCGCCGCTTCGGGCTGTTTGCCCCAGCCTTGCCACTGATGCTGGAAGTAAACGATCAGCGTGCTCTGGCTGATGCTTTCGCTTAATACTTCAAAGAAGCGATTAGCATAAACAGGTTCTATCGGTTTCTTCGGTTTGCACAGCTTCACGCCACGGAACGGATTACGCGGTGCATCAGGCACAGCGTTTTTCGGCGGTGTAGAAGTATCAACCTGCGGTTCATTCAGCAAGCTGCTGGCTTTCACCAGCGTAATGTCTGGCGGCAGGTTATAAACCATCTGTTGTAGCACGCGTACCGTTGAAGGGTGAGGATGCCCAATGGCAATGGTTGAACCGTTGCGACGCGCCAGATCAATTGCGCGATTAAATTGCACACGGATGTCCGCTTCGTTCTGCGAATCGTCGAGGAACACCTTCCGTTTGATCACCTTCACGCCAGTACCTTGCGCGGCGCGCATCGCCTGGGTATTACCGATGGTTACGCTGTCGAGGAAGTAAAGATTGTAACGCTCCAGTGCCTGCATCACTTTCTGCATACCAAACAGGTTAGAGGTCATCTTGCTGCCCATGTGGTTGTTGATCCCCACGGCATAGGGCACGTTATTGACCGCACTACGAATAATGCGCTCAATTTCGTCGCTGCTCATCTCCGGGCGTAGCGTATTTTTCTCCAGCGGCTGTTTACTCAACGGTGCCATCGGGAGATGAATCAACACTTCGTGACCGCTGTTATGCGCTTTGGTCGCCATCTCTCTGGCGTGCGGTGAATCGGGTAATACAGCGACGGAGATAGCGGAAGGCATCGCCAGCACCTGGTTTTCGTTGTGCGGGCGATACCCAAAATCATCAATGACGATGGCAAGTTTGCCAGCAAGTACGGGGGAGGAGAGCGCCAACAGAGCGGCAAATGCAAGAACGTTACGACGAAATGGAAACAAAACTTATCTTCCCAACCACGGCTGTGGATTGACCGCCTGACCCTGGCGGCGAATTTCGAAATAGAGTGAAGGCCGACCCTGACCGCCACTGCTGCCCACCAGTGCAATTGGCTGGCCCGCGCGAACCTGCGAACCAACGCTCACCAGTGCGCTCTGATTATAGCCGTAAAGACTCATGTCGCCTTTACCATGCTCAACCACCACCACCAGACCGTAGCCTTGCAGCCAGTCAGCCAGAATCACCCGACCGTCGGCAATCGCTTTAACTTCAGTACCTTCAGAGGCACCAATCACCATCCCTTTCCAGCGTAATTCACCCTGTAGCTGTTCGCCATAGCGATGCAGCGTCGGCCCGCGAACCGGCCAGAATGCCTGACCACGCGGCGCGCCCAGGCCACCAGTTCGGGACATCAGCGATTTTTCGCTTTCGGTCGGTTTATAGGTGGTGCCTTTGCGCGTCGCTTCTTTCTGGCGGTCGCGAACCGCCTGGGCCTCACGCGCTTCTCGTTCAGCACGCGCTTTCGCCGCGGCTTCCGCACGGGCAATGCTGTTACGCAGACGGGATTCGTTGGCGCGCAGTTCACTTAGCTGCTGCTGACCTTGCTGGATGGAAGATTCCAGCCCCGCCAGCGTCTTTTTACGCTCGTTCAGAGCCTGAGTCAGTTTCGCCTGTTGGGCGCGCTGTTCATATAACAGCGTTTGTTGCTCGCTTTGTTTCTCTTCCAGTTCAGCACGCTGCATGGCGACTTCTTCACGCGTTTGCTTCAACTGGGCAATGGTTTCTTGTCGCGCCTGGTTGAGATAGCCGAAATAAGCCTGTAAACGCTGTCCACGCTGGCTTTCTTCACCGCTGAGAATTAGCTGAATACCGGTATGCTCGCCCTGACGGAATGCGGCATCCAGTTGTGCGGCGAGGCTGCGCTCCTGGGCGGCTTTTTGCTGCTCCAGTTTGGCAATCGACGCGTTCATCTCATCAATCTGTTTATTGAGTTGATTGAGCGTGTTTTGCGTTTCGCGCAGTTTGCGAGTGGCTTCAGAGATCGCTTCTTCCTGCTTTTTCAATTGTGCGAGCAGGCTTGCGCGTTGTTGTTGCTTTTGGCGTACCGCGCGCTCTTTTGCGGCGATGTCAGCCTGAATAGATTTGAGTTGGTCACGCTCATCCGCGTGGGCGGAAAAGGCGCACAACAATACGCCAGCGCTAAGAACGCTGGCGTAGATGATGGGCCTGATTGCAAACCTGCGCGGTTTCACGGCCCGTGTCATGGTATTAATCGCCTTTCCCCTCATGGGGAGGGATTATTCCACGATGAACAGCGGCTTACCAGTCATCTCTTGCGGGATTTCCATACCCATCAGCGACAACATGGTCGGCGCGATGTCAGAAAGTTTGCCGCCTGCAACCGCTTTCACGTTCTTATCACCAACGTAAATCAGCGGAACTGGCAGGTTGGTGTGTGCCGTGTGTGCCTGACCCGTTGCCGGATCGCGCATCTGTTCAGCGTTACCGTGGTCAGCGGTGATCAGCAGTTGTCCACCCACGGACTCAACCGCTTTCGCGACTTCTTCCACGCAGTGATCCAGCGCTTCAACTGCTTTAACCGCCGCTTCCATCACCCCGGTGTGACCTACCATGTCGCCGTTCGGATAGTTACAGATAATGGTGTCGTATTTGCCGCTCTTGATTGCCGCAACCAGTTTTTCGGTCAGCTCTGCGGAGCTCATTTCCGGTTGCAGATCGTAGGTAGCCACTTTCGGTGAGTTGATCAGAATGCGATCTTCGCCTTTGAACGACTCTTCTACGCCACCGTTGAAGAAGAAAGTAACGTGGGCATATTTTTCGGTTTCGGAAATACGCAACTGAGTTTTGTCGTTTTTCGCCATCCACTCGCCGAAGGTGTTAACCAGGGAAGCGGGTGGGTAAGCAACCGCAGTTTTGATGTCAGCGGCGTATTCGGTCAGCATCACGAAATCGACGTTAACCACTTTCTTACGCGCGAAGCCGTCGAAATCTGCGTTTACGAATGCACGAGTGATTTCGCGCGCGCGGTCAGCACGGAAGTTCATGAAAATCAGCGCATCGCCGTCTTCCATTGCCGCATCTGGCTGACCTTCTGCACGAATAACGGTCGCTTTCACGAACTCGTCGTTTTCGTCGCGAGCATAAGCTGCCTGCAAACCAGCAACGGCAGTATCGGCCTGGAACTCACCCTGCGCCAGAGTCAGCAGGTCATAGGCTTTTTCAACGCGATCCCAACGGTTATCGCGGTCCATCGCGTAGTAACGACCAATGATGGACGCTACGCGGCCTTTACCCAGCGCAGCAAATTTCTCTTCAAATTTTTTCAGCGAGGATTCAGCACTGCGCGGCGGGGTGTCGCGACCGTCAAGGAATGCGTGCAGGTAGATTTTTTCTGCGCCGCGTTCAGCTGCCAGTTCTACCATCGCCATGATGTGATCTTCGTGGCTGTGTACGCCGCCTGCGGAGAGCAGACCCATAATGTGTACTGCTTTACCTGCGTTTTTCGCTTTATCTACCGCGCCAGTCAGCACTGGATTAGCAAAGAAAGCGCGATCTTTGATTTCAACGTCCAGACGAGTCAGGTCCTGATACACGATGCGGCCGGCACCCAGGTTAACGTGGCCTACTTCGGAGTTACCCATCTGACGGTCAGGCAGACCGACTTCCAGACCGGAAGCGTCGATCAGGGTATGCGGACGATTGGCCCACAGTGCATCCATTACCGGGGTTTTAGCACTAAAAATGGCGTTATCCTGCTGTTCTTCACGATAGCCATAGCCATCCAGAATCACCAGTACCATAGGTTTTTTAGAAACCGACATTGCGACAACCTCATACTCAAGAGTCAAAATTTGCGTAATTTTACTACAGCTGAATCGATAAAATAGCCTCTGAAGATCAAAATATACGACCGCTCGCGGCAAGCCGATGCCAGATTTGCGCTTTTTTTTCGTCGTGCCCCGCAAAATTGCATTCCAGTTAACACGCTGGCTGTATTTGCCGCACCGCGCAGGTATACTCCTTTCCTGGTTTTTTTAATCACTACGTCGGGAGTTGTTACCCCCCATGCAAGAAATTATGCAATTTGTTGGCCGTCATCCCATACTGAGTATCGCCTGGATCGCGTTACTGGTGGCGGTTCTTGTGACTACGTTTAAGAGCCTGACCTCGAAAGTGAAGGTGATTACTCGTGGTGAAGCTACGCGTCTGATCAACAAAGAAGACGCTGTGGTTGTGGATTTACGTCAGCGTGATGACTTCCGTAAAGGCCATATCGCAGGTTCTATCAATCTGTTGCCGAGCGAAATCAAAGCCAACAATGTTGGTGAGCTTGAGAAGCACAAAGACAAACCGGTTATCGTGGTAGACGGTTCTGGCATGCAGTGCCAGGAGCCTGCAAACGCGCTGACGAAAGCTGGTTTTGCGCAAGTATTCGTGCTGAAAGAGGGCGTTGCTGGCTGGGCTGGCGAAAACTTGCCTCTGGTGCGCGGCAAATAATTTACCTGTCGTCTTTCATGATGCAGGCCGTTAGCTGCAATTAGGCCCCCAGCGACTTATTGTTATAAGCTTCTGGGGACACTCCATTTTGCAGCCGCCCTGCAACATGAAATTTCAGGGTAAAAAAACAGGAGCTAAATTATGGCCAATGTTGAAATCTATACCAAAGAAACCTGCCCGTATTGCCATCGTGCAAAAGCACTGCTGAGCAGCAAGGGCGTGAGTTTTCAGGAGTTGCCGATCGATGGCAATGCCGCCAAGCGTGAAGAGATGATCAAACGCAGCGGTCGCACCACGGTTCCCCAGATTTTTATTGACGCACAGCACATTGGCGGCTGTGATGACTTGTATGCATTGGATGCACGTGGTGGACTGGATCCCCTGCTGAAATAACGTGTGAACGTTGGCATTACATTGCGCAGTATTTAAGGACAACACTTAAGGGTTTTCTACACATGTCAGAACAAAACAACACTGAAATGACTTTCCAGATCCAACGTATTTATACCAAGGATATCTCTTTCGAAGCGCCGAACGCGCCGCACGTTTTCCAGAAAGATTGGCAACCAGAAGTTAAACTTGATCTGGATACGGCATCTTCCCAACTGGCAGATGACGTATACGAAGTGGTACTGCGTGTTACCGTAACGGCCTCCCTGGGCGAAGAAACCGCGTTCCTGTGTGAAGTTCAGCAGGGCGGTATTTTCTCCATCGCGGGTATCGAAGGCACCCAGATGGCACATTGCCTGGGCGCATACTGCCCGAACATTCTGTTCCCGTATGCTCGTGAGTGCATCACCAGCATGGTATCCCGCGGTACATTCCCGCAACTGAACCTTGCGCCGGTTAACTTCGATGCGCTGTTCATGAACTATTTGCAGCAGCAGGCTGGCGAAGGTACTGAAGAACATCAGGATGCCTGATGAACCAACGTAATGCTTCAATGACTGTGATCGGTGCCGGCTCGTACGGCACCGCTCTTGCCATTACCCTGGCAAGAAATGGCCACGAGGTTGTCCTCTGGGGCCATGACCCTGAACATATCGCAACGCTTGAACGCGACCGCTGTAACGCCGCGTTTCTCCCCGATGTGCCTTTTCCCGATACGCTCCATCTTGAAAGCGATCTCGCCACTGCGCTGGCAGCCAGCCGTAATATTCTCGTCGTCGTACCCAGCCATGTCTTTGGTGAAGTGCTGCGCCAGATTAAACCGCTGATGCGTCCTGATGCGCGTCTGGTGTGGGCGACCAAAGGGCTGGAAGCGGAAACCGGGCGTCTGTTACAGGACGTGGCCCGCGAGGCGTTAGGCGATCAAATTCCGCTGGCGGTTATCTCTGGCCCAACGTTTGCGAAAGAACTGGCGGCAGGTTTACCGACAGCTATTTCGCTGGCCTCGACCGATCAGACCTTTGCTGATGATCTTCAGCAGCTGCTGCACTGCGGCAAAAGTTTCCGCGTTTACAGTAACCCGGATTTCATTGGCGTGCAGCTTGGCGGCGCGGTGAAAAACGTCATTGCCATTGGTGCGGGGATGTCCGACGGTATCGGTTTTGGTGCGAATGCGCGTACGGCGCTGATCACCCGTGGGCTGGCTGAAATGTCGCGTCTTGGCGCGGCGCTGGGTGCCGATCCTGCCACCTTTATGGGCATGGCGGGGCTGGGGGATCTGGTGCTTACCTGTACCGACAACCAGTCGCGTAACCGCCGTTTTGGCATGATGCTCGGTCAGGGCATGGATGTACAAAGCGCGCAGGAGAAGATTGGTCAGGTGGTGGAAGGCTACCGCAATACGAAAGAAGTCCGCGAACTGGCGCATCGCTTCGGCGTAGAAATGCCAATAACCGAGGAAATTTATCAAGTATTATATTGCGGAAAAAACGCGCGCGAGGCAGCATTGACGTTATTAGGTCGTGCACGCAAGGACGAGCGCAGCAGCCACTAACCCCAGGGAACCTTTGTTACCGCTATGACCCGGCCCGCGCAGAACGGGCCGGTCATTATCTCATCGTGTGGAGTAAGCAATGTCGTGTGAAGAACTGGAAATTGTCTGGAACAATATTAAAGCCGAAGCCAGAACGCTGGCGGACTGTGAGCCAATGCTGGCCAGTTTTTACCACGCGACGCTACTCAAGCACGAAAACCTTGGAAGTGCACTGAGCTACATGCTGGCGAACAAGCTGTCATCGCCAATTATGCCTGCTATTGCTATCCGTGAAGTGGTGGAAGAAGCCTACGCCGCTGACCCGGAAATGATCGCCTCTGCGGCCTGTGATATTCAGGCGGTGCGTACCCGCGACCCGGCAGTCGATAAATACTCAACCCCGTTGTTATACCTGAAGGGTTTTCATGCCTTGCAGGCCTATCGCATCGGTCACTGGTTGTGGAATCAGGGGCGTCGCGCATTGGCAATCTTTCTGCAAAACCAGGTTTCTGTGACGTTCCAGGTCGATATTCACCCGGCAGCAAAAATTGGCCGTGGCATTATGCTCGACCACGCCACGGGCATCGTTGTGGGTGAAACGGCGGTAATTGAAAACGACGTATCGATTCTGCAATCTGTGACGCTTGGCGGTACGGGTAAATCTGGTGGTGACCGTCACCCGAAAATTCGTGAAGGTGTGATGATTGGCGCGGGCGCGAAAATCCTCGGCAATATTGAAGTTGGTCGCGGCGCGAAGATTGGCGCAGGTTCCGTGGTGCTGCAACCGGTGCCGCCGCATACAACCGCCGCTGGCGTTCCGGCTCGTATTGTCGGTAAACCAGACAGCGATAAGCCATCAATGGATATGGACCAGCATTTCAACGGTATTAACCATACATTTGAGTATGGGGATGGGATCTAATGTCCTGTGATCGTGCCGGATGCGATGTAATCATCTATCCGGCATACAGTAACTAATCTCTCAACAACGCTCCCGGATATCCCAGCTGCCGCCAGGCTTCATACACCACAACTGACACCGCATTGGACAGGTTCATGCTGCGGCTGTCCGGCACCATCGGAATGCGAATTTTTTGTTCAGCGGGCAGGGCATCAAGAATGCTCGCTGGCAGGCCGCGTGTTTCCGGGCCGAACATCAGATAATCGCCATCCTGATAGCTTACGGCGCTGTGAGCAGGCGTACCTTTCGTGGTGAGGGCAAACAGGCGCTGGGGATTTTCTGCTTCGAGGAACGCGCGAAAGTCATGATGACGCGTAACGGCGGTAAACTCGTGATAGTCCAGCCCCGCGCGGCGCAGGCGCTTATCGTCCCAGGCAAATCCCATCGGTTCGATGATATGCAGACGAAAGCCGGTATTAGCGCAAAGACGGATGATGTTGCCAGTATTTGGCGGAATTTCTGGTTCGTAAAGTACGATGTTTAGCATACTGCCCCCTTAGTGCGGGGGCAGGATAGCAGAAAATTGGTGAGCAGTGCGGCCTTTTCCCCTCACCCCGGCCTCCCCCTGTCTCTTGATCAGGAGATCTGATCAAGAGACAGCTCCCTGAGGGAGAGGGTTAGGGGGAGGGGGCGCAAACGACTATGCCGCATTCCCTTTCGCCATCGGGGCCAGTGCCGCAGGCAACTCTTTACCCAGCCCCTGCACCAGCGAATCTTGCGTAATTTCGCTGATCGATTTCGCGCCAGTCAGCGTCATCGCCACTTTCATCTCTTTTTCGATCAGATTTAGCAGGTTAGCTACACCCGCCTGGCCCGCTGTTGCCAGCGCATACAAGAAAGCACGACCCAGCAGTACGGTGTCGGCACCGAGCGCAATCATACGCACGACATCAAGCCCGTTACGAATTCCGCTATCCGCCAGAATGGCTATATCACCTTTCACCGCATCTGCAATAGCAGGCAGTGCACGGGCGGAAGAGAGTACACCGTCCAGCTGGCGGCCACCGTGGTTAGAAACCACAATTCCATCAGCACCAAAACGTACTGCATCGCGCGCATCTTCCGGATCGAGGATCCCTTTGATCACCATCGGGCCATCCCAGAAATCGCGGATCCATTCAAGGTCTTTCCATGAGATGGACGGATCGAAGTTATTCCCCAGCCAGCCGATGTAATCTTCCAGTCCGGTCGGTTTGCCGAGATAAGCTGAGATATTACCTAAATCATGTGGACGACCGTTCAGGCCCACATCCCACGCCCATTGCGGATGTGTCACCGCTTGCAAGTAGCGGCGCATTGCCGCGTTCGGGCCGCTCATACCTGAATGCGCATCACGGTAGCGTGCGCCCGGTGTCGGCATATCCACGGTGAAAACCAGCGTCGAACAACCCGCTGCTTTTGCTCGCTCCAGCGCGTTACGCATAAAGCCGCGATCGCGCAGTACATAAAGCTGGAACCACATTGGGCGCTTGATGGCTGGCGCGACTTCTTCAATCGGGCAAACGGAAACCGTCGAGAGAGTAAACGGAATACCATGCGCGTCCGCCGCTTTGGCTGCCTGAACTTCGCCACGACGCGCATACATGCCACACAAACCCACCGGAGCCAGTGCCACCGGCATCGACAATTTCTCATTAAACAGCGTCGTTTCCAGGCTTAAGTCGGACATGTTTTTCAGAATACGCTGGCGCAGCGCCACTTCTGACAAATCTTCCACGTTGCGGCGCAGCGTGTATTCAGAATATGCACCACCATCCATATAGTGGAACAGGAACGGCGGCAGAATGCGTTGCGCTGCGGCGCGATAATCGCTGGCTGCGGAAATAATCATGCGTTTTTCTCCCTCGAATGCTCATTATGCTCACCGGGCAGGCGGGTAATCCGTGCGTGGCGAGCCTGATCTTCATCGAATCGTTTCATGGTGGTGTGAACAAAACTAAGGTGCGCCATCATTGCTTTACGCGCCCCGTCAGCATCACCGGCAAAAATGGCGTCAATGACAGCCTGATGTTGTTCGGTCAGTTGTGAAAAAACCGGTGGCACCAGATACATCCGCTGACGGCTATGCTTCACTGAGGATTGCAGGACATCGAAGAAACCGCGCATGGTTTGCAGCAGCACGATGTTATGTGAGGCTTCGGCAATCGCCAGATGAAAACGAACGTCCGCTTGTGAGGCGATATCCGGGTCTTCACTTAG
>OJKL01000077.1_pt1 | contig 47625 bp, 34 predicted proteins | sample 1596581 | NCBI WGS metagenome assembly OJKL01 (sample SAMEA4350109, study PRJEB24818) | metagenome | biome: human; feature: gut; material: faeces | place: Denmark | collected 2013-09 | reverse complement strand
AAGCCCGTCGTAAACTTGTCTATTATAACATGAATAAGGCAGAACAATTGGCTTATGATGAACATATCAATGCGATTATGATTCAGAATGATGTATTGAGTACGGCAGCTATGGAGGGCCGCCAGGAGGGCCGCCAGGAAGGTCTTGCCGAGGGCCGCCAGGAAGGTCTTGCCGAGGGCCGTCAGGAAAGTCTTGCCGAGGGCCGTCAGGAAGGTCTTGCCGAGGGCCGCATGGAAGAGAAGCAGGCGAATGCCCGGAGGATGAAGGCATTGAACCTGCCGGTCGAAACCATCTGCCAGGTGACAGGATTGTCCGCCGGAGAGATAGAGAGCCTGTAGACTCCGGCTTTTCCATTTTATTTCGCGTTCCTCCTTATCCATTCCGTCGGCGGCACATAGTCGCCGATTTTTGTCATGCTCCTGTTGTGTCCGAAGTATACATTGCCCGTCTCGCCGTTGCGGTGTTTGGCGATGATGGCTATCCCCAGCCCCTCTGTCGGATATCCGCTCTGCTTGTCCGTTGCCAGGTGTGCCAGTGCCGGGCGATAGAGCAGAACCACCAGGTCGGAATCCTGCTCGATGGCGCCGCTCTCACGCAGATCCGCCAATTCCAGGCGTCCGTACGCCCTGTTTTCGGAGCCGCGGTTGAGTTGGCTCAGCAAGATGACCGGTATGTGCAGTTCCTTGGCCAGCAGCTTGGCTTTACGGCTGGCCTGTGCCACCTCTTGTTCCCGGTTCCGGTTGTTCTGTTCGGTGCGCATGTCGCACAGTTGCAGATAGTCGATGATGATAAAGTCGCACTTGCCTTTGCTTTGCAGCAGCCGTGCGCTCGAGCGTACCCGGTCCATGCTCATATCCGGGTTGTCGTCTACGCAGATGGGCAGTCTTGCCAGTTCTCCTGCGGTCTGCCGGGCTTGCAGCCATGTTTCCTGCGACACTTTACCGCTTCGCCAGAGGTGCGGGTCTACCTCTCCTGCCGACAGGAGCCATCGGTCACCCAACCGTTCGCCCTGCATCTCGAGGCTGTACACCACCGTATGATGTCCTGCCGCTGCTGCGGCTTTAGCCAGATGGAGCGCGAAGGCGGTTTTCCCCACTGCCGGCCGGGCGGCGATGGTGATCAGGTCATTGTTTTGCCATCCGCCCGTCATCTTGTCCAGTTCGGTCAGTCCGGTAGGGATGCCGGTCACTCCGTCCTTGTTTTTCCGCATTCGCCCTTCCGCTTCCACCAGGGTGGCCTGCATCAGAGTGTCCATGTCCCGTAGTTGCCGGTTGTGTCCGCAGGCTCCTTCAAGCCTGTCCAGCAGGTTGTGAGCATCCACCAGCGTGTCTGTCAGGTCGATGGTTTCATCGCCGGAGAGGGTCAGCAGCTTGCTGAATCCCACGATCATTTCTCTTCGGATGTACTTCTGGTGCACGATGCGCGCATGATATTCCAGATGTGCCGAACTTGCCACCCGGCTGCTCAGTTGGGTGATGTAGAACGGCCCTCCGGCATCGTCCAGCTTTCCGCGCTTGCGCAGCTCTTCGGTGGCGGTGAGGATGTCGATGTTCGTACCGGCGTGAAACATCGCCTGCAGTGCGGCATAAATCAGTTGATGACGGGTGACATAAAACATTTCCGGTTTCAGCAGTTCGTCAACCAGTGCCATGCCTTCTTTTTCGATCAGGCAGGCTCCGAGGATGGTTTCCTCGAGTTCGGGTGCTTGGGGTTGTAGCATAATGATTTGGATTTGTGGTGGGTTTAAAACTCATATTCATTCAGGAACGCTTTATCCGCCAGATACGTGGCCGCCTGTTTGCAGAAGCGTATATCTTTTTGGTGGGCATAATATTCCTCGATGTTTTCCAAGGCCAGTTTCTTCTCCGTTGCCGTCAGTTTATTCCATTCTTTCCGGGCACGGGCTATGTTTATCTTGTCCTTTTGGGTGATGCGGTGGTAGAGGTCCCAGAAGTCGTCGAAACCCTCCGTGGCATGGTTGCTCCGGGTGGCGGCCGCCTTTTTCTGTCCGGTCCAGAGGTCATAGTCTATCACCCGTAGCAGGGTGATTCCGGCGGAGTTCTCCACGGCCTCCATGATTCCGGATTTAAACAGGGTTTCGAAGAAGTGGCGGGTGCGATAGCGGCTCCATCCCAGCACCTTTTCCCAGTGGCTGTAGGTGTATACCGTCTCTCCCCGTCGGCAGATCATCCGGTTGCCTTGCACACAGATCTCCGTATCCGAATAGTTGACCAGCGCCAATACGCGTATCCACGCTTCCAGATAGCCCTCTGTGCCCAATCCGGCTTTGAGGAAATCTTCGATCAGGGATTTGGGGATCAGGATATATCCTTTTTTCAGAATTGTTTCAGTCGATGCGTTCATAGTATTTCATTTTACAGGTTATCGAGTGTACCGCTCTTTCCCGAACGGTGTGACAAAGCTAAGCACGGACAGCCGGTGATGCAAGAAAGTGATGCAGAGTGCCGCATTACGGCGCAAAAAGTCACAGGGTCCTCTGCAGGGCAGCGCACGCTCTGCGGGGGTGAAACCGAGCCTCGTCCGGGCCTTTCCGGAACCTCTGTTTCCATCATCCGGAGCCTCTAAACCACCAACACGGACACCAACATGCTTTAGTACTCCTAATGCGCTGTTGCTCAGCTTTCTGTGCGGATGAATTTAGAGGCCGCCAACATGCAGACCTGCACATAAATAAATAATAAACAAAAGATATATAAAATATATCAGTCGAATTTGCGGTCGGCGAACAGTTTTTGAACCCGATCCGCGGGGTGCTCGCGCAGCCACTTGTACACCGTGTCGGGCATTCCCCAGTGACGGATCACGATACAGATCTGGCGCGGCGTCAACAGTGTGTTGGGACGCTTGTATCCCGCTTCCAGCAGTTCGGCGTACAGGTTCGGATAACGTTCTATCTCGTCGCGCATCCGTTTGCCTGCCGAGCGGGGATAAACACAGGTTGTGAAATATGCCATCGCCACGTCCGACAGCAGGCAGCTTCCGTTCAGCAGCCAGTCAAAATTTAATTCTTTCATAATTGTTGCTTTTATTTACGTGACAAAATTACATCTCTCTTGTGTGAAGTGAAAAACTTTTTTTACTGTCACGGCGTTGCTTTTCAAGTATGACATGCGAAACACAGAAAAAAATAGTATCTTTGTATCCACAGATGGGTCTGTTACTTATCTCCGGAACAATAAAGAATATGAGCGATAAAATCTATCCTATCGGAATACAGAATTTTGAGAAAATCCGTAAAGAGGGTTTTTTCTATGTAGATAAAACCGCATTGGTTTATCAAATGGTGAAGACGGGGAGTTATTATTTCCTGAGCCGCCCCCGTCGCTTTGGGAAGAGTCTGCTTGTTTCTACTCTCGAGGCCTATTTTCGGGGAAAAAAGGAACTCTTTGAAGGACTGGCGATGGAAAAGCTCGAGAAAGAGTGGATAGAACATCCGATATTGCATCTGGATTTGAATATAGAGAAATATGACTCACCGCAAAGCCTTGAGGATATATTGGAGAAAGCCATTGTGTCATGGGAGAAACTCTATGGGGCTGAACCTTCGGAGCGCTCTTTGTCTCTGCGCTTTGCCGGTGTCATAGAGCGTGCCTGTAAACTGACGGGGCATCGTGTAGTCATTCTGGTGGATGAATATGATAAGCCCATGCTGCAATCCATTGGGGATGAAGAATTGCAAAAAGAGTTTCGCAAGACCTTGCAAGCCTTTTATGGAGCTATCAAAACAATGGATGGATACATCCGGTTCGCTTTTCTGACCGGTGTCACCAAGTTTGGTAAAGTGAGTGTGTTCAGTGCTTTGAACAATCTGATCGATTTCTCGATGGACGAACGTTACGTGGCATTGTGCGGCATCACCGAGGAGGAAATACGGACCAATCTGGATCAAGAGTTGTACGAACTTGCCGACAGGCAGAGGATGGGTTATGAAGAGGTGTGCCGTGAATTGAAGGCATGCTATGACGGGTACCATTTTGTGGAAGATTCGATCGGCATTTACAATCCTTTCAGCCTGCTGAATACGTTCTATAAAATGAAATTTGGAAATTATTGGTTTGAAACGGGTACTCCTACCTATCTGGTAGAACTCTTGCAGATACATCACTATGATCTTCATAAAATGGCGCATGTGGAAACCGATGCGGATGTATTGAACAGCATCGACTCTTCCTCTACCGATCCTATTCCCGTAATTTATCAGAGCGGTTACCTCACCATCAAGGGGTATGACCGTGAATTCGGGATTTACCGTTTGGGATTCCCGAATCGCGAAGTGGAGGAGGGGTTCATGAAGTTTCTGCTTCCTTATTATGCGGACACCAATAAAGTAGAAGCCCCGTTTGAAATTCAGAAGTTCGTGCAAGAGGTTCGTGCCGGGGACTATGATTCTTTTTTCCGCCGTCTGCAGAGTTTCTTTGCGGATACCCCTTACGAAATGATTCGTGATCGGGAACTGCACTATCAGAATGTGCTTTTCATCGTCTTTAAGCTAATGGGATTCTATACGCAAGTGGAATATCATACCGCTGAAGGGCGTGTCGATCTCGTTTTGAAAACAGATAAATTCATTTATGTGATGGAGTTCAAGTTGGATGGCACTGCCGAAGAAGCTCTCCGACAGATCAACGGGAAGCATTATACGCAACCTTTTGCGACTGACGGCCGTAAGCTTTTTAAGATTGGCGTAAATTTCAGTGCCCAAACCCGAAACATCGAAAAGTGGATCGTTGAATCCTGATATTTAGTAACGATTAAAAAATAAAATGAACGATAAGAAGAAACACCTAAGGCGGTGCTTCAGCATCGCTGCGCACGAATATAAGGCTTTTTGCTACAATAACAAGCGATGAACTATATTTCTTAAATGAAAAAGCCGTGAATCAAAAACAATAAATATGGCAACTATTTTGTATTTTAAGAGAATTGTTTTATCTTCGCAGCAACATGCTTACCCCGCTTCCCGTCAGATCAGCGCGCTCAGGGTAAGCTTTTTATTTTTATACTAGTGGCTATACGTACACAAGTCGCCTACATACTTATATTGAGCATGATTGTGTATCTTTTGGATATAATCAATCCTAACCATTTGTTTGTGACAAGGTTTAAGGATTTATTAAACCGTTACCCTTCAATTGATGTCCGGGCAATGGGATTTCCTGCAAATTGGGGAGAATGAAGATATTTGGAAATAGGCAACGCTGTTGCCTGAATTGAACTAAGCCGCTCCGCACTGCTATCCATTTTTCCCTGTCGACAATAAGTTCTTCCCCGCGGTATATACGGCATATCCTTGATTCAATCCTGCCGTGTTCCTTTTGCTATCGCAAAAACAAAGGCAGAAGACAACATAAGCATTATATCTCTATTGAATTCCGCCTATAAAAAAAATAAAATGAAAAAGCCGTGTGAACTAACAATGATAAAACAGAACTACTGTTTGCAAATTCACTTTTTAATATTATATTTGCAATAAATAAGTAGCTATGATAGAAAGGATATTAAAACAGAAGTTATTAGAGATGACAAACAAGTATCCGATTGTCACCCTGACGGGACCTCGGCAGTCGGGTAAATCTACTTTGTTGAAAACATCTTTTCCGGATTATAAATATGTATCTCTCGAAGACCCGGACATGAGGTTGTTTGCAACCGACGATCCCAAAGGATTTCTTGCGACCTATCCTGATAAGACAATCATTGACGAGGTGCAACATGTTCCCTCGCTATTTTCGTATATTCAAACCTACACCGATAATGAGAATCGTGAGGGGATGTATTTATTGGCCGGATCACATAATTTTCTATTAATGGAAAATGTGAATCAGTCATTGGCGGGCCGGACAGCTATACTCAAACTCTTACCTTTCTCTCATCGTGAAATGAAAGAAGGCGGTATTCTTCCCAAAAATGTGGATGAAGAGATATTCAAAGGGGCTTATCCGCGTATTTATGATAAAAATATAGAGCCGGATGATTATTACCCGTTCTATATCCAGACGTATGTTGAACGGGATGTGCGTCTGATGCGAAACATTGGAGATTTGAGCAAGTTTATCCGTTTTTTGAAATTATGTGCCGGACGTATCGGACAACTGCTCAATCTTTCGTCATTGGCTAATGAATGCGGTATATCGGTGACAGCTGCAACGGCTTGGATTTCGATATTAGAAGCGAGTTACATTTGCTATCTGCTAAGGCCGGATTTTAACAACTATGCCAAACGATTAGTAAAAACGCCCAAACTTTATTTCTATGATACAGGGTTGGCCTGCTCCTTATTAGAGATACAAAATGCGGAACAGATCTCGACGCATTTTTTGCGTGGCGGTCTGTTTGAAAATCTGGTTATTAATGAATTTATCAAGGAGGCATATAATAAAGGTGCGGAACCTAATTTGACTTTCTGGCGGGACAGCACCGGAAACGAAATAGATTTACTACGTACCGAGGGTGGTAAACAATACGCTTACGAAATAAAATCGGGGGCGACCTATTCGCCGGACTTTTTCAAGGGTATCTCCAAATGGGCTAAGTTATCAGGGGCTACGCCCGACCAATGCTTTGCCATCTACAATGGGGACAGGGAAATGAAAACGTCTTTGGGTGAAGTTCTCTCTTGGAAAAACAGCAAGCGATGAACAATATTTCTTAAATGAAAAAGCAGTATCTTCGCACCAACAATTTCCGCCACGCCTCTTTACAATGCGTACCAGGGCGGAACTTATTTTTTTATATACCTATGGTAGCATATACTAAGCAACCCATAAGCATTGCCCACTATGTAGGTTGACTGATGAAGCTTACCCACCTCTTTCCCTTTTAAAATACCCCAGTACCGTGCAAGGCGACAACTTGTGGCGGTCGCGGTAGCGTGACTCGAACTCGTAGCGGGTGCAGAGCCAGCGGCAGAAGCAGCGGTAAGTGATGCGCAGGTCCAGGCGCTGTTGCAGGTCTTCGTAAAACAGGGCGATCCGGGTGAAGAAGTCGCTTACCTGCTTTCGGGCGATTTTCCGTTTCCGGGGGGCTTGTGCAGAGGCGGCCTGTTCCTCCCGTTCTATCAGGTATCGCAGCACACGGATGTCTTTTTCTATCTTATCTTCTTGTTCGTGCAGTCTTTGTTGTTTCTGTTCCTTTTTTCTTAATGACTCTTTCAGGTCCTGGATGCTCTTTTTCATCTTACTTTGAGGTTTGTATGGGATGGCTGGATGCCAATGTTTGTTAAAACGACGTTAGGATCGGCAAAGATATACAAAAAGTGTACAGCATATCGTCCCAAGGATTGTTCCGTAAAGTCTCTTTAGATGTGTTTTGTAAAGATATAGGTTCGGTTATCCGGCTTTCTGTACAATTTATATTTAAGGGAATATTGTAAATTAAAAACAATGAATAAGATGAATGAAACATTAACAGTATTTATGATTTCGGAGATTGAAAGGTTCCGTGAAGAGGGCCGTGAGTCCGCCCGGCGCATTTACCACAACATGCTGCGTTTGCTCAGGGAGAGCGCGGGAAAGGAGGAGATCGGATTTGAAGAGGTGACCCCGGCATTTCTGGGGAATTACGAATTTCTGCTGCTTGGCCGGGGGCTTAGCTGGAACACGGTGTCTACTTACATGCGTGCCCTGCGTGCGGGCTACAACCGGGGGATGAAGGGGCGTCCGGGATATGTGACCGGGCTTTTCGACAAGGTATACACCGGTACGCGCTCCGACGTGAAGCGTGCCGTGGATGCCCGCACGGTGGGGCGTATGATCCGCATGTCGGGGTGTCCGGATGAATCGGCCTCGGCGAAGGCTGTGGACTGGTTTGTGCTGATGTTTATGCTGCGGGGCATCCCGTTTGTCGATCTGGCACACCTGCGCAGGAGCAATCTTGACAAGGGGGTGCTGACCTACTGCCGGCATAAGACGGGGCAGGAGGTCAGCATTACCGTGCCCCGTGAGGCGATGGACATCATCAACCGGAGGATGGCGGAGAACGATCATCCGAGCTACCTGCTGCCCATCCTGGGACAACCCCGTACCGGGAAACGTCGGCAGGAGAAGGTGCTGACTCCTTATCAGGAATATCAATGTGAACTGCGCAACCTGAACCGCCGGCTGGAACGGGTGTCGGTGGATTTGAGATTGGGCGGCAGGCTCAGTTCATACACCGCGCGTCACACGTGGGCCACGATTGCCTTTCATCAGGAGACGCCCGTGGGAGTGATCAGCCGTGGGCTGGGACACTCTTCGGTGAAAGTTACGGAAACTTACCTGAAACCTTTCGGTGATAAGGAAGTAGACCGGACAAACAGGAAGATACTCAACTATGTGCTGAATGCGGTTTGAAGGTAGAATGTATTGAAGGTATTACGCTTATAATCAGTAGAGTAGGTGGTCTGTTACTTTGTAGGTAACGGCATCGCTTTATTGCTGCAAAATTGGACATTATTTTTCACACAAACAAATAAAAAGGCAAGTTTTTCAATAAAAAGATAATTAATTTTAAAAAAGATGCATGCTTAGCATTAGTTTTCCCTATTTTCTCTTAAAAAAGCAATAAGAAGGGTTGTCCGCGTTGGTGTAATTTAACGTGGATGAACATTTTATTGCCATCATCGGATGCCTTTTATTGTTTAAATCTAATTATTCGGTTTAGAACGCTGTCTGTTTCAGATATTTGTTAAATGCCGTTACCTACAAAGTAACGGTCTTCACAAACAAAACAAAAAGTTATGCTTACAATTTTAACCCAGGAGGCTATCAGGGTGCTTCGTTACATCTATTACCGTGATGCCGGCATATCTTGTCCTCCTGATTCTTCCGATTGCGCTTTCCGGAATGTTTCTGTCCTCCTTCCCCTGTTGGAGCGTGGAGGGCTGATTCGCTGTATATGCCCGGAATCTCCCGATAGTCCCGTTTCTTATGAACTGTGCAAGCCTTTGGGCTCCATCGACCTGCTGTCCTTGTTGCTGATCCTGCACGAGGGGGTGTGTCCGGTTTCTCCGGATGTCGACGAGCAGCGTGTCTATGGCCGTTATGGGTCGGTGGCCTCCCGTATGGGGGTTGTCAACCAGATGATGCGCAGCATATTCAGTGAAATCCATTTGACAGAACTTTGTTTGTAAACCGTTTTTTAGAGATTGCCGCCATGAACAGAATTTTACTGCTGCTCGGATATATCCTTTTGCTCTCCGCACCGGTCTGCGGTCGGGGTGTCGGCACACGTGCGGTTTCGGACTGCGATTCGTTGCACACGTTCCGTTTTGTACAGGGGCGTGACGTTCTGTATGCCGACTATCAAGGCAACAATCACGAGCTGAAACGCCTGTTTGCCGCCGTCTCTTCTTTCCGTGGCCCTATCGCCGACGGGAAGATGCGTATCTATGTAGACGGTCATTGCACTTCGGGCGGGAGCGTACACGACAATCTTTGGCTGGCCTATGTGCGTAGCAGCCGTGTGAAGTCCGAACTGATCACCCGCAAGGGCATGAAAGAGGAGTATTTCGTGACTCACAACCATGCCGTATGCTATCCCGGCGAAGAGCGCGACGTGGTGATTGTCTGCCTGCGCGAGCCTGCGGGTGCGGATACTTTATCCGCCGCCCGCCGCAACTATGGCATGTATGCCTCCCGATATCCGCTTTTGCCTCCTGCGGTCCCATCTGCTCCGGACAACCGCCCGTGCCCGCCCCCCATTCTTTTTGTACCGGTCGGTCCGGCCGGTCATCCCGGTACGGTTGCGGGGTCGGGAGCAGAAAATCCGCGTCGGATGGTCTTCTCCCTGAAGACGAACCTTGCCGACTGGTCGGGGCTGACGGCGGAAGGCCGCCTGGGAGCTTTCAGGCCCAACCTGGCGCTGGAGCTTCATTTTGCCCGCCGTTGGTCGGTGATGGCCTCTGCGGCGTATTCAGACTGGAAAGGCGGGCGCGATCACCGTTTCTGGGGCGTCTCCGGCTACAGCCTCGAGCCCCGTTTGTGGCTGAAAGGTGACGGGCGTTACCGTTGGTTCTATCTGGGTGTCTACGGTCAGTCGGGCGATTTCGATTACCGTCCCTCGCCAGCAGGCGATACGGACGCCACAGGCAGAAGCCGCACCGGACGTTACCGGCATGCGGGACTCTCCGCAGGCGTGTATGTCCCCCTGTCCCGTCATTGGGGCATCGAGGCGGGAGTGCGCGGGGGATACCTCCATTCGTCCGCCAAGGCTTATGATAACGAACCTCCCCACGCATACTATCACCATCCGGCCTCCTTCGTCCGTTGGGGCCTGACGGGGATCAACCTGGGGCTGGGATATAGGTTTTAGAAATACAATGGGAATATGATACTCAAACTGAAATACATACTGAAAGCTGCCTTTCTTTCCCAGCTTCTCTTCTCGTGTACGGAGCGCTCGCTCGAACCGCGTCCGGAACCGGAGCCGGTTCCCATCCGTCTCTTTACGGGTATCCGTACCCGTGCGACGGTGGACGTTTTCGGCGATACCCCGGTGTGTGTCGCTTACGGTGTACGTACGGGACAGTACGACGGGAGCTGGGACGGCATTGCCACGGACAACGAGATCCGCCTGATGCCCGAACGCTACTATCCGTCGGACGGCTCGGCGCTCTATCTGCGGGGATACTATCCTCCGGCACCGCTGACGGCTGACGGGCGGCTGACTTACCGCCTGACGGGAGAAGAAGACCTGATGTTGACGGGCGAACAGAACGGATCGCTTTCCGCTCCTTTCGGGGAGTCCGACAGCCAATCGCTCCTGTATCGGCACTTGCTGACGCAACTGATCTTTACACTCACGGTAGAGGCCGAAGATACCGGGGTGCTCCGCGTGCGGTCGCTCCATCTGAACGGACTGACGGACGAGGTGACCCTCTCCCTGGCCGAAGAGTCGCTCTCGCCGGGTGAGCGCACGGTGAGCGTGCCCGTTTATGAAGCGGGCGAAGAGGCGGAGGGCCTTCCGTTTGACGGCAACAAGCTGACGCTGCCGGGCTATGTGCTGGTGCAGCCTTCCGCTACGCTGACCATCGACCTGGTGCTTTCGGTAGACGATGACCGGACACACGACCGCGAATACCGTGCCCTTCCCGTACGGTTCGAAGGCGGGGAGGGGGAAGGCGGAACGGCTTATACCGTCCGGGTGGAACTTCCCGATCCCGTCATTCCCGATCCGGTGGAGATTGTAGCTGTCGCTACGGTCGGACGGTGGCAGGAGGGCGACTCCGGCAGTGGGGAACTGGTGGACAATCGGTCTGCCGAAACAGAACAATAAACATATTTATTAACTATAAAACTTTTAGAAAACAATGAAAACGAAACTAAGTGTGGCGGCTATGGCCCTTTTGCTGGCAAGCTGCTCAAGCAATGACAATGACCTTTTGCCCGAGAATCCGGTGAACGCGACTCCTATCCAAGTGTCGCAAAGCGTGCAGGGCATGGTGAAGACCCGCGCGGCGGTGGGCGTAGGCAGTGATGTGACGGCTACGGTGCTGGTGGCTGACGGTGATCAGGCTGCTGATTGGACTCAGTTTTCTCCGGTGCTTGCCAATGAAGTGACGGAAGACGGCGGACAGAACAAACTGACAACCCGTGCCACGGTTTCCACCGCCTCTTTCAAGGCGGGTTCTAAGGCCACGGTGTCACTCAACCCGATTCTTTATTACCATACGACTGCCAGCACGAAGTCTTGGCTGGCGGCTGTGGCTCCTGCGGGAACGGTTAGCGGTACAACGGTGACGATTCCCCAAACAGACGGGGAGCAGGACGTGATGCTTGCCGACGCGGCGGAGGCCGGTAGCAGCAGTAGTCAACAGAAACCTGAACTTACGTTCAAGCACTTGACCACCCAGCTCAACTTTGAGATGAAGCTCACCACTCAGGCAAGTGGTGGCGAATGGACCGATAAAACCGTCAGCTTAAAGAAAATCAGCGTGCAGGACGCACAGGTGCCTGCAGAGGTCAACGTAGCTCCGGCTTCGGGTAAGGCCGGTGTGAGCAAGTGGACGGATGCCGCTGTGATGAATGTGGGTGGTATTTCCAGTGTGGCGCTGGGTGCAGATGCTGTGCGGGTAGGTAATCCGTTGATGATCCAGGCTTCGGGCCAAGTCGTGATCGATGCGGTGATCTCTGTGGGAGGCACTGATATCACTTTCAGTAATGTGACAATCAAAAAGCAGGATAATACAACAGACCTGTCTACCGAGGCCGGTAAGTCACACCTGATCACCCTGAACGTGACCGAGCCTCTGACTCCGGAGGATGCTACGAAGATGACCGTAACCGCCACTGTAACCGACTGGGTAGCGGGTGATGCCGGCCATGCCGATCTGAACTGATTCACATAAAATGTCTGCCATGATCATGAAACGCCATATTTCGCTTTTTGTCTTTTTCTGCCTGCCGGGAGTTTTCCTGGCAGGTTGCTCCGACGCGGACCGTTCCTCGCTGATGGGTGAGGAGGAGGTTCCGGTGGAGCTTTCCGCCCTGGAGGGCGATGTATCGTCGAGGGCGGCGGTCTCGGCAGGCAGCAAGCCTCAGGCGGAGTTTGAGGCCGCCATGGTATTTTCCCGAACCGGGGGAGACTACACCACTCCGGTGGTTGCCGCCGAAGAGGGTGTCTGGAAAGGAACTGTCGGGACCGATGGTAAAGTCGGTTGGGGCAATGCCGGTAAGGATGCGCCCATTTATCCCCGTTGGGGAGCTTGGCTCTATCTGGTAAGCTACGCCCCCTATGCCGAGCCGGATAAAGCCGCTTCGGGCAGTGGAACGGGCACTTATGCCGGTACGGTTTCCTTTGTACTCACAGGGCAGACCGATCTGCTTTACGCTTCTCAGATACAGGGAAACCGCTGGGCGGACGGGCACTTTCCTTCACTGGTGTTCGACCATCAATTGACGCAACTCTCTTTTCAAGCGAAGAAGACGCTTCAAAACGGGGTGTCGGTATGGGTGAAGAGTATCACGGTGAAGGAGGCGAAACCGCTTGCTTCGTTGAAGCTGGCTACGGGAGAGGTGACGTTCTCCACCACAACCGAACATCCCCAGGGACTGACGGTGGATCTTACGCAGAACGGAACCAACGGAGCCGGGCAAGGAACGGAAGTGACCGGCCAGACTCCGGTATCTGTGGGGCAACTTTTACTCCCTCCGTTGGAAGCCGGCGGAAGCAACGGCAATGGAGGCGGAAGCAACACGTATACGCTGAAAGTAGAAACATCAATAGGTACATTCGATAATGTGTCGCTTACGTTCGGTGATTCCAACGCAAGCGGGAAAAATCCGTTGCAGGCGGGCATGTCACACGTAGTGACGCTGAACATCGGCGACCATGAACTGGGAATCACTTCGGTAACGGTGCAGGCGTGGGCTCCGGTGACTGTTGACGGCACTCTGGATGCGGATTAGATACATGAATTAAACAAAAATAAGACGAACATGATGATTAACCAAACGAAATATCATTGGCTTATGGCTCTTCCGGCATTGCTGTTGGCTGTCGGATGCGGTGAAAGCATTTTGCCCGAAGGACAGGATACCGGGGTGGCGGAATTGCAGGTGTCGCCACAGGTGGTGTTGACACGCGGCGCGATAGATGCCGGCTCGGATGCATCGGCTGTAGGGAATGCATTAGGAAGCATCGCGGTGTATGCCAACAGCACAACGACGAATAAGACAACGAATAACTATGGGGTGTACACTTACAGCTCTTCGAAATGGGGCAATAGCAGCACGACCGATAAAATCTATCTTTCGGCGGAAGAGGCTACGATCTATGCGCATTATCCGGCGTATCAACCGGGTAGTAATGGTGAATTTCAGAGTGGCAGTACTGCGCTGAAGGCCAGTGGTTCAAGTGGTGAATACACTGATAATTCCACGATCAATATCTCTGTATTTCCGGGGTCTACTGGAAGTCCTAACGCCAAGATCGACTTTCAATCCACTGACAATTCGGACAGTCAAACCAGTACAAAAGATAAGATTCTCGCAGCCTCCGGAGAGGTGGACTATATGTATGCCGATCAGAGTACTGCGGTGAAAGCCAGCTATAAAAACGGTAGTGATAGTAAAACCGGAAAGGTGACGCTCGCCATGAAGCACGCCCTTGCGATGGTCAGCTTCCGGGTATATGCGGATCATACCTATAAAAATACCGGTACATTTTCCAAACTGGTATTAGCCAATAAAAGTGGAGATACTAAAAATGTACTAAATAATGGGGGTACCAACCCTACAATGAAAATTAAGGATGGTACGATCACTGCAGGTAGCTCTCCGGTCGCAGTGACCTATACACGTGATATAGCAAACTATACGTTGTCCAAAGCAGCGGCTGACACGGATCAGGCCAGAACCACCGCCAAAAATAACGCCAAGAAAGCCAGTATCCTCGTCCTGCCTGAAAGCACGGCCGATAAGTCGACCGTGGAAGCTACGCTGACGATTGATGCTCAGGATTATAAAGTCGCCCTGCCTGGTAGCGACAGTAAATGGGAGGCCGGAAAGAATTACCTGTACACCGTCAAGCTCAGTGGTTCCGAACTCGTTATTTCGAGTGTGACCGTGACACAATGGACAACGGTTACGTCAAGCACGGACCTGGATATAAAGTGATAGAAGAAAAACTCAACAAGATAATAGATGAAGAACGTATTCATTCTTTTGCTCCTTGGGACCGCATCCCTGTTTTGCATAGCCTGTTCCGGTGAGAACTCCGTTCTCACCGACGGCGATGCCGTCCTCTTGCAGCCCGGTGTTCATGCCGGTGCCACGCTCGCCTCCACCCGTAGCATGATCAACGATGTTGGTACGGGTGCAGACCGGATCAGCACCATTGGCATCTACCTCGCCGCTGCGGACGGCAGTCTCTATCCGGGCAGCAACGCCGGGGGAGCGACCTTCACGAAAGCGACCTCCGGTGCCAATTGGACGAGCACTCCTTCTACCTACGTCAGCCTTGCAAAAGCAACGGTCTATGCCTGGGCACCCGCCACGACAGCCTTGAAGAGCGATGGCGGCAGTGGTAGCGGAGGCAACAGTGGTAGCGGCAGTGGCAGCGGTAGCGGTGGCAGCAGCAGTACTGTCTTGCCTGCTCTCCCCGTCAGCGTGCCTGCCGGGCAAACCTTCGACGGAGGAAATACCTACGACTGCTCTACCACCGATTATCTTTACGGTTCCGGCAGCGCTACCGTAGGTTCGGCTACGGCGGTTACCGCCAACAGCCTGTCTGCTTCGCCGACCCTCTATCTGCAACACGCCTTGTCGCAAGTCGTGTTCCGCATTCAGAACGCGAACGACCGCACCCCGAATCCGACATACGATTATGTAAAGAAGATTAAGCTTACGGCAGCGGGCGGCGCTACTCCTTTCTTCTGCACGACTGCTTCCGGATACGGATCGGCCGGCACGATGTCCCTGACGGATGGCGCTTTGTCCGGACTGGACGCGGTGGGTGAAATCTCTTTTACCCCATCGGCCCGTCCGCAACAGGTCGGCACCTCGGGTCCCGTTACAGTGGCCTACGGGCTGGTGGCTCCGAAGGCTGAGGCGGCTTCGGGCATGCGGGTGACGTTGACGCTGACACTGGGTGAACAAAGCTCGGACGCTACCGAACGGGATCTTACCCTCTCGACCGATGCCTTCAACCCGGCATGGCAGAAAGGATACCGCTACGTCTATACCTTGACGCTCGGCGAACGGGGAATCAGCCTGCAACCTGTCGATATAAAAGGGTGGACGGAAGTTTCCGAGGAGAGCAGTGACGTAAATCCCGGCTGGCAATGAAACAAATGATTCAGAACAATAAATGGTTCAGAATGACAAATGATTCAGAATGACAAATGACAAATGATTCAGAATGAATGATTCAGTATGAAAACAGATAGATTATACCAAACGGTTTTAGGCTGCCTGCTGCTTACCGCAGGCTGTTCGGACAATGCGCTGACCCCTTCGTTACCCGAAGGGACTCTGCTTACGGTGTCCGCCGCGATCTGCGCTTCCGGTGAAGGCCGGGAGTCTGAGACCCGGGCGGCCGTGGCAGCCGGGACCCGTGCCGTGGCAGCCGACAACGGTTACGACCGCAGCACCTTTGCCGCAGGTGACAAAATCCGTATCATCCGCTCGCGGAACGGCTCGTCATCCACTCCGGTGGACTATATATTGAACTCCGCTTCTTCCGGCAGCAGTACGGGCGAGTGGAAACCTTCGGTGACGGGTACGGAGCTGCTCGTTGAGTCCGGTGCCACCTACCAGGCGAGTTACCCTATCGAATACTCGGGTATCCGTGCCGACCAGCGAAAGGCGGGAGGTGAGGACTATCGCCTGAGCAATCTGCTGGAGACCCCTGAGAAGGTGACGATCGGCCGTGACGGAACCCTCTCCTTTACAGGCGAAAGCGCCTTTGTGCACAAAGGCGTGAAGCTGACCCTGAAATTTTCGGGAAAGAACACACTGTCCAAGTATTTTACGAGTATGACCGTAACCGGGAAGGGGCTTTACTCCGGAGGAGCAAGCAAGGATGAAACCGTCTACCTGTATCACCCCGGCGGTACAGGCGATGCGAAATATACCTGGCATGGCATTATCGCCCCGCTTACTTCCCAACAGTCGATACAGGTATCGGTGACGGATGCTAACGGAGTGGTCTATGACGTCACCCTCACTTGCGCAAGGGCGGCGAACAGCCACTACACCTATACGCTCACCCTGAAAAATAATGTGTTGGTTCCCACCGGTCAGGAGATCAAAGAGTGGCAAAGCGGGGATTCGCATACAGGAACCTTAAGTTGATGTAACTTAGTTTGATGTAATATTAGTTGATGTAATATTAGTTGATGTAACCCCATGAAAAAGAAAAAGAATAGAATCCTATCGGTATCCGGGGCGGCTCTCTGCCTGTTCTTCCCGGTTCTGCTGGCCGCCTGCTCGCAAGAGGATGCTTTGCCCCGTCCGTTGGAAGTATCGGCGGAGGTGGGGAATCCCGCTACCCGTGCGACGGATGCGCATGCCGATGATTATGATAAAAGAGAATTTGTAGCGGGTGATGTCATCCGGATTACGGATGGCACGAAATCTGCCAACTACCAACGGGTGGTCACCGGCACAACCGGCACCTGGCAACCCGCAAGCGGACAAACAGCGCTTACCACCACCGGTAGTGAAACGTTTACGGCTTCGTATCCTACGGCGTTCACCCGGATTCTAACCGATCAGCGCACAGCCACCAATTTCTGGAAAAGCAACCGGCTGACGGCTACAGGAGTACTCGATGGCAATAAGGCTACGTTCTCGTTCGCTCCAGAAGCGGCGAAGGTGACCCTGGTGGTGAAGTATGGAAATGATTCAAAGCTTCCCGGCACGGCAAGCCTGGAGGGTACGGGGATTGCCACCGATGTCTCTACATCGGAGACGATCAACGCCTATAGCGCCTCGGCAGCGGGAACTTCCGCTCAGCAACATACGTATGTGGCCATCGTCAAGCCCGGCTCCCGAACGTTTGTGATCAAGGTGAAGGCCGGCAACAGCGGCGAAACGGAGAAGAGCTACACCGAGAAGGCGGCCCATACCTTGAAGGCCGGATACAACTACCAGTATAACTTTACGTCCACCAATGAATTGATTCTGAACGGTATCACCGTAGAACGATTCGTAGAGACAACGGAGCAGGACGCGGGAAACGCCACTTAATGAAAAACAGATACGAAAACAGATATGAACCTACAAAAATACAATCGAATGAAGAAGCCGGCGAATCGCCTCTACATGGCGCTTGCCCTCGGAGCGGGGATATGCCTGACGGCTTCATGCGCCTCGGACGACGGATTCGCCGCCGATGAAGGCGCACTGGAATTGCAGCGGATCGAAGTGGAGGGAGAGGAGAGCGTCACCCGTGCGGAAGCAACCGCTATCACCGAGGTGGACGTGTATGCCACCACTACCGCATCAGCTACCAGTCCACATGCGGCGTATGGAGACAATCCACTGATGAAATTCTCCTTGAAAGAAGGAGTCTGGACTCCGGACAAGCAGACGATCATGAACAGCACTTCGGGTGATGCCTTGCTGTACGCCTATTATCCTCCCGCAGCCATCCAAGCGTCCGGTGACGGTGAACATACGACGGCGGTGAACCTTCCGTCGTCATTGACTGATTTTCTCGCTACCGGGCAGGCCGATTATCTCTACGGTGTGGGTACGGATAAGTCGGAGACAGTCCCCGTCACGGCAAAACCTTCCTCGAGAACCGTCAGCTTCAAGATGAAGCATGCGTTGGCCAAAGTCAGTTTCCGTATCGTGAAGTCGGCTTCGGCCACCGAAGCGCTAAAGCTGATACAGGTGGATGTGCTGAGCGGAACCAACCGTCTGCGGACAGGCATCGGGACGATGAACCTGAAAAGCGGATTGCTGAACAGTCTGTCGGATATTTCGACACTGACACTGGCGCAGGCGAGTGGCGTGGAGTTGAAGCTGAAAGAAAACCAGAAAGGACCGAACGTGACCTGCCTCGTGGCGCCGATGGCGAAAGAGGAAACGGTGCTCTCGTTCCGGCTCAAGGTATGTGTGGACGGAGAAGTTGCCGCGAAAGCGCATGCGTTTGAAACCCAATCGGTGACAGCGCAGTGGGAGGCGGGAAAGCATTATGTCTATCTGATTACGGTGGACAAAATGGGAGGTAAGCTGAGCTCGGTACAGATAGAGGACTGGAAGAACGATGCGAACCAGAACACGAGTATCGGGATTTAGTGGAAAACGATCCACTCCGTGTTACTCTGTGTACTCTGTGGTGAACTAAAACAAGAAACGATGAATAAAAGACTGAAACTTTGGATAGGGTGTTGCCTTTGCTTGCTGGGAGCGCCGGGACTGACAGGATGTTCGGAACAGGCTCCCGGGGAACCCGGCACGGAGGAGGGAGATCCGGTATCGCTCCACTTCTCTCTTTACCGGGCGGAGGCGGACGAGGCTTCGACCCGTGCCGACGCGGCAACGGATATGACGGATGGAAAGACTTTCTGTATCTATGCTTTCCCCGCAGGTGCGTCTACCACGACGACGGAACCGCTGGATCATAAAGTATATACGGTAAAGGGTGGAGTGGCTACGGGCGACCTCTATCTGTATCGCGGAACGTACGACCTTTATCTGGTATCGTACAACTCTTCGACGGAAGTGCCCGAACTGAAAACGGACGGTACGATTCAGGTGTCGAACGGAAAAGACTTTATGTACACCAGCCTGAAAGGGATCGTGGTGCAACCCAACCAAACGGGAGAAAACATGATGGACGTAGTGCTGCCGGCTCCCTTTAAACGCTTGGGAGCACAGATCAAAGTGAGTGTGGCGGCAAAAAAAGGAACCCATCCGGTTACTCCTATCAGCCTGGTGGTGAACTCCTTCAAGATGGGAGGACTCCGGGCGTCGTTGCCTTACACGTTGGGCAGTACTGCCTGGGGGACGGTGGCGAATGAAACGTTTGCCACGACTCAGTCCTTCACCGGATTCACATATAATACGACAGCGCAGACAGTTACCATTCCACGAGTCAGTACGCCGGTTGTGGTGCTTCCGGTAGACGGCTCGGCCATGATTTCTTTTGATGTGAACCTGACGGTAGGTTACAAAGATAATGGGGATAAGACATTGACCGAGACTTATCCGGCGGAGATCCAGAAGGTGTTGCTGCCGGGCATGACCTATACGTTCGACTTCACACTGACGTTCTATGGTATACTCGACCCCGCCGACTTGACGTTGGCGATAGGCGAGTATGAATCGACCGTAACGCTCGATTCGGATGAAATGGGAAAATAACCGGCATATTCATATACAATTATCATATTTAGAATCAGATCAAAACAGAATGGCAAAAAGACAATACATACGACGATGGACGGGCAAATGGGCACTCGGTTGCCTGCTGGCGGTTTCCGGCCTATGGACGGTTTCCGGCTTGCTGGCGGGATGCAGCGAGGAATCCGTAGAGACTTCCGAGGAGCTTCGATTAGTTCTGAAACTGCCTCCGGAGCTGACGGTGGATACCCGCGGAGCGATTAACAATATTCCTGTTAACACGATCTGGGTGCTGCAATACGCCACCGAGAGCGGAACGTCAACACTGAAGCAGAAAGCTTTTTTTACGATTCCGGCTAATTCACAGGAGAATCCTGATCCTCAGACGATTGAGGTCAACACCAAGAATGATGATGTTGTTTTTGTCCAAGCGGAGAGTCGCTTCTATGTCATTGCCAATGTGGAACAGTCGTTCTTGAGCAGCTTCACCGGAACCGAAGCGGAACTGAAGGCGAAAACGGTGGCCTTTTCCGGTTATAGGAACAAGCCGTCCCTGTTGACATCGGGGCCGCTGGAATATACGCCCGATCCCAAGAAACCGGGTGTAATACCGCTGGTGGTTCCCTTGCGACGGGCTTACGCCACGATTTCTTTGTCCTGGAATAAAAAGGGAGATCTGGCAGACGCAAAGAATCCGAGTAACCTTGTCGTCAAGTCCGTCTCCCTCTACAATGTACCCGCGAATATGGCGCTCTATACGCGGGGAGGCGGAAGTATTAAAGATAAGTATCCTGCGGATAAGGATGGTTCTACGGCTATCACATCCACAGACGGAACTCAGATCACTACTGATTTGAGTCCGTCTTCTCCTTGCGAATTCTATATGCCGGAAAACTTACGGGGAATGGGGACAGCCGCCTCGTTTATGGAAAAGAGCATTCCGGCTAAAGGGCCGGACGGAACATTGGACTACTGTACGTACATCAAGCTGTCGGGTGAATATAAGTATGCAGGAGCATCGGCGCCTATCGGCGTGAACTATCTCCTGCATTTGGGCGGCAACCTGATGACTGACTACAACATCCGCAGAGATTACCTTTATAACCTCACCGTCAATATCAGTGGCGCCAACAGCGCCGATGTGCGTGTGACGATCACGGACGGCAACGTAGTGATGTTCGATGCTGTGGAGGTGCTTCCGGTGAACAATGTAGTTTTCAAATAAAAGACAGAAATGAACTTGATTCACCACAGATTACACCGATTTTCACAGATCAACACCGAATCTTTGATTCGATTGAACTTGATTATCAGTGAAATATAAATAATTAATCGGAATATAAATAATTAATCAGTGAAAATCCGTGTAATCTGTGGTGAACTTAAAACAAACATACCAATATGAAACATACTTCTAAAAATCTGTGGAAGCTACCGGTGCTTGTCTGCCTATTGGGCATGGCGGCTTGTGAAGAGCGGGTGGATGTCGTGCCGGTCGATGCGGACACAAAGCCCGTGGAGGTATCCCTGTGTTTCGGCTTTGCCGATGAAGAGGACGGGTATAACCTTTCTGCCTCTGCCGACACACGGGGGAGTGATTCCGGGCAGGACGGTGCGTTCACTGCCCGGCCGGTGCCTGCCGTGCGGACCCGTGCAACGGAACCGGGTCATCCGGATGCGCTGTACCAGTTCTATTTGATGCAATATACGGCTGACGGGACGCTGATGGGCAGTGTGCAATCCAAAGAGCAGATCACTGCGGGAACGGATTTCTCTACCCTGGTGACATTGACACCGGCCACGAACTGCCAGTTGGTAGTGATTGTCCGCGGGAAAGGAAATACGACCCCGAGTATCGGCGGCAGCCTCGCCAATGTGCAACAACAGGTGATGGACGCCGATCTTTTCAAAAAGACGATTCCCGCCGAAGGTTTTACGCAGGATGATATCAACAAGATGCCTTATATGCTCCATCTGCCGTGCGTGAACGTGACGAGCGATGGTAAACTTCAAAGTCCGGACGGGAGCTATGACGCCCGTCTGCTGCTCAGGCGGCTGGCAACACGGCTGACGGTGAACTGGGAAATAGATGCTGCGCTGAAAAACGCGGGCTATGCCCTGAAAGAGGTGAAGCTTTGCCAGGTCCCTGCAGCCTTCCGGTTGCTTGCATCACCGGTGGAGACGCAGTGGGGTATGACCTATCCGTCCGAAGTAGTTGAGTTTATCGATTACTATCGGCTGACGAATGCCTCAGAGTTGGCGGCGGGAAAGAAGACCGTGTGGATACCTGCCAACGTGCGCGGCACTTCGGCGAAAGCCACTTCACCTTATTACCGTACAAAAGAGAATGCCCCCACCGCCGCATCGTATGTAGAACTGGTGGTGGACAATGCCGTCAAGAAAGAACGGCTCTATTATCGTGCTTACTTGGGCGGACAGGAATCAACGGACTTCAACCTCTATGAAAACAAGGATTACACCTGGAAACTTTCCGTCAAATCGACGGCTTACCAGACGGATAAACGCATTCAACTGCTGGACCAAAGTCCGGTGCAAAGCACCAATCTGGTGGAGACATCCAACTGCTTCATGATGAAACCCGGTACGAATATCTGTTTTAATCCGTATAAGCATGAAGCGAAGATGGATGGTTACAATGTTCCGCTGAGTGGTTGGAATACACATCTGACGGATGGTTCGACGCTGGCCGATAACAAAAAAATAACGGATGTTAAGTTGGTCTGGCAGACGAAAGACGATGCTACATCGGGCGATTTGGTGATGGGGTATGCCATCAGTGGAGACGGACCATTCGAATCTGGCGCGTATCACTGACGGAGGTGATTTGCAAAAAGCCCGTATCCACGTCAAAGTGCCGGTGAGCAAAGGAGGAAATGCCTTGATTGCCGCCTATTCCGGTAGTAAAATAGTATGGAGCTGGCATCTCTGGATAACCGATTATGTACCGCAGGGGATTACTTCCTCTGTCACTTATGCCCAGGCACAACAGTTGACACAGAACGGAAGCGTGCATCAATATGCCACTGCGGCTTTCAAAAGCAGTGGAACGCATGTCGGGAAGGTGATTATGGACCGAAACCTGTGCGCGACTGCCGGAGGATTTCCCGGTGAGAATGCTTCATTGCTGGAATTTGCAAGGCGGATAGGCTATTTGTACTATTGGGGACGCAAGGATCCGTTCTTGGGGTCGACAGACGGAACGGCGAATGAACTCAATGTTATTTATGATGGAGAAGGACGAGGGGTACAACTGGGAAAGGTCGCTTACTCCAATATTACATTAGTAAATGGTAATACGCTGCAATATGTCATTGAACATCCCGACCATATTATAACAGGTTCGAGCAGCGATCAGAACCAAAGCAAATGCTCTTGGTATAGTTTGAATGAAACTACTGCGGACTATCAGTATTTGTATAATAACTCTAAAACTCTTTATGACCCTTGTCCGGCAGGATGGAAGATTCCCCATCAAACAGTGTATAATGGCTGGGGCAAGAGCCAGGCATATTGGTTTAATGTGAATGGAACGTTTGTGGAAAATGGTAGTACACACGATCGGGGTGGACGTCTGTATAATGTATCCGGTGGGAATGGTGTGCCCTCTCCTCGTACAGAAGATAATACAGCCTGGTTTCCGGTTACGGCATACCGATCCTTTAGCGATGGAAAATTGATATTTAATGGAAGTGCAGCCGGATACGAAGGAACGAATACGATAGCAAAGAATGGCAATAATTACCGGATATATTATACAAAAATAGCAGCAGGAGAATTGAGTACTCCGAATAATGCTTGGGGAATGATCGGTGAGCCTTATCCGTTTCGATGTGTACAAGAATAATAATGATATGAAACAGACTTGGAAGAATAAATGGTTAATGCTCTTGGGAGGCATGACGCTTCTTGGAGGGTTGAGTGGATGTGAAGATCGTCCGGAGGGTACTGTTCCTTTTCCTGAAGGTGAAGAGGTGACGGTATCGCTGGTCTTCGGCTTTGCCGAAGATTCAAATAATGAAGCGCCTCAACGGCTCGCCGTTAAAAACAGGTGCTGCCGCTTTTGATGTAACTCAGGCAGTGGACGCAGTTACCCGTAGCGTCCCGGCCGTTCCCGATAAGCTGTATAATCTGGAGATACTTCAATACGATAGAAACGGGAATTATAAGGCTGGTAAAAGTTATGGTGACGTAAACCTCGGCACCCACCTGGATGTGACGCTGAATGTGATGAATGACTGTCAATTGCTGGTGGTGGCACGTGGAAATGGGGGTGCGGTAGGAAGTTTGGTTAATAAGAATCTGGATGGTACAGAGGGTGTAAAGAGTGTGGAGGTAAGCTCTGAGGTAATCAATAAGATCGATCCTTCGACAGCAAACGCTATCAACGCCATGCCTTATGTGCTCCATCTGGAGCATGTAAACGTGGTGACGGGAACTGACGGTAAGGCTGTCATTCAGAGTCCGGAGGGCAGTTATGATACCCGCCTGTTGCTGAAACGCCTGGCTGCACGACTGACGGTGAACTGGAATTACAAAGTGAGCGGTTATAAACTGAAACAACTTCTGATTCAGAGTGTCCCGTTAAACTACTCGGTAGTGGACGGAATGGAAAGTGACGGAACGTATCCGTTGTTGGTGTCGCAGTTCACTACGCTTGTGGTTCCTGTAACGGATGCCAATGCGGCTCAAGGGAGTTACTCCTGTTGGATGCCTGCCAATGTACGTGGAGAAAGAGCAGCTGCCAATTCGGAATTATTACGTATTAAAGCGAATGCCCCTACAGGGAGCAGCTTTCTGAATTTTGTGGCGGTAAACGATGCAGATGTGAAGAAGAAACTGGATTATCGGGTTTATATCGGATCGGGACCTTCAACGGATTTCAATATATACAAGAATAAGGAGTATAGTTATGCGGTTGACTTTAGTCATACAGGTATTCCTACCACTGATAAGCGTGTGACGTATATTGATCCGATTCCCGCTTCTGAGAATAACGACAATCTGGTTGCTACCGCCAATTGCTTTATGGTGTCACCGGGCGGTTCATTCTGTTTTGACCCGTTCGCATTTCAGCAAGGGAAGAGCGTTATCACTAATGCTGTTTTGAAAGGTTGGTGTACTGCCGGAAGTGTTGGAATCCGGTCTGTACGTTTGCTTTGGCAGACCAAGGAGAATGGAGATTTGGGAGATGCGGTGATGGGAATCGCTAATTCGGATAATGACCATACGAATATTGTAGATATCAAAGCTAGGGACGGCAGTCCGTTGACCGGTCCTGCTACTGACTTGGGACAGTGTTTGATTTATTGTCGGGTAGCTGCCAATACTTCGGGAGGAAGCGGCGTGATAGCGGCCTATGATGGAGCTAATGGAACGGGTAATATTCTATGGAGTTGGCACGTTTGGGTGACAGATTACCAACCGGATGCGTCAGGGACAGAGACGGTGTTGACTCCGGAAAACAAAAGAAAATTCAAATTGGGAACTTCGAATACCGTCATGATGGATCGCAATCTGGGGGCTTATGAAGGGGCGGTCAGCATTCCGGGTACAACGCTGGAGAGATCACGTACTAGCGGATTCCATTATCAGAAAGGACGTAAAGATCCGTTCCCGAGTAGTTATACGACGGAGAAAAATATGCCGGAAGTGTATACGTTTGCTCTGAGTGCGACTTCTCCTCCCAAGCATATCATGAACCGTTACGAAGCGAATGGAATTCGGGCAATCGTTCCGCGATCGATAAGTAGTGGTGCAACAACTTTGCAGAATGCTTATCGGAATCCGGTATCTATTTCCGGGTATACGAGTTACTCCCCCGATGAAAATGGGCAGTGGTGCTCGGAGTATAGTAATGTAAAATGGGATGCTACGAAAACGGTACATGATCCTTGTCCGGCAGGCTGGCGTATACCTACAGAGGATGATTTAGGGGTGTTGGCTAGTAAAAATACCACTATTTCATCGAGCACTGCGAAGTCAAATGGAGGAATGTTGCTGAAATATGACGATACAGAAAACCGCACTTACTTGAGGTTCACCGGATATCCACCTCTCATTACACAGTTGAATCATGTAGGTAGCGAGGGATATATCAATGCGGTAGGCCATAAGTGTGTATTTAGAGTCAGCGCCAGAGAGAGCCAAATCTCGATTGCTAAACTTCAGGATTATGATGCGCACACCACTCGTTGTGTACAGGAATAGGAACGGAGACTGATTACCACAAAGTAACACAGAGTCGATCTTGTAGGGTCCACTCCGTGCTACTCTGTGATGAAAGCATTAAAACAAATTGTCTTTTGAGCAAAATTCATCTTCAGTTGTTATTTACAGATATAAGATAATCCATACATAAAATTAATATCATGGAGAAGAATATTTTCAAACTGGACAATGAACAACTGAAAGGAATCGCACACGCATTCCGGGAGAAAGTGGAAGAGGGATTAAATAAGAATAATGCTGAAATACAATGTATTCCTACCTTTATTTTACCTAAGGCGACCGATGTTAAAGGCAAGGCTTTGGTTCTGGACCTGGGAGGTACCAACTATAGAGTGGCAATTGTCGATTTCTCAACCGAAAAGCCAATCATCTATCCCAATAATGGTTGGAAGAAGGATATGTCGATTATGAAGTCGCCCGGTTATACCCGTGAAGAGTTGTTCAAAGAGTTGGCCGACCTGATTGTTGAAATAAAGCGGGAAGAGGAAATGCCTATCGGTTATTGTTTTTCTTATCCGACCGAATCGATACCGGGAGGCGATGCAAGATTGCTTCGTTGGACCAAGGGGGTAGACATTCGGGAAATGGTGGGACAGTTTGTTGGGAAACCCTTACTCGACTACCTGAATGAAAAAAATAAAATCAGATTTACAGGAGTTAAAGTGCTGAATGACACGATTGCCAGTTTATTTGCCGGGCTTACCGACAAAAGCTATGATGCTTATATTGGCCTGATTGTAGGGACAGGTACAAATATGGCAACTTTTATTCCGTCTGACAAGATAACGAAGTTGGACCCGGAATGTCACGTACAAGGCTTGATTCCGGTCAATCTGGAATCGGGAAACTTTTATCCTCCCTTCCTGACTGCGGTGGACGATACTGTTGACGCAACTTCTGACAGTTTGGGTAAACAGCGTTTTGAGAAAGCGGTATCCGGTATGTATCTGGGAGATATCCTGAAAGCAGCTTTCCCTTTGGAAGAATTTGAAGAGAAATTTGATGCAAGGAAACTGACTGCTATTATGAATTATCCTGATATACACAAAGATATCTATGTTCAGGTAGCCCATTGGATCTATAACAGATCGGCCCAGCTCGTCGCTGCCTCTCTTGCCGGATTAATCGCATTGCTGAAATCGTATAATCGAGATATCCATCGGGTTTGTCTGATTGCCGAGGGCAGTCTTTTCTGGAGTGAAAGTCGGAAAGATAAAAACTATAATATCCTTGTAATGGAGAAATTGCAGGAACTTCTCCGTGAGCTTGAACTGGAAGATGTCGAAGTTCATATTAATAGTATGGATAATGCCAATCTGATAGGAACGGGGATTGCGGCATTATCCTGATTGTAGACAGTTTGTATTTGTCCTGATGAAATATTCATCGGGGCAAATACAAACTGTAAACCTCGCCCGTCGAGGTTAGTCTGACCGGGATGGACTTATTTTGCGTAGAGTGGATGCGCCCGGATCGGGCTTCTACATTGCAAAGAAAAATTGAGATGACGATGTTACCGGCCGGTAAATTAGCGATTATCTAATTTGAGACAGCTTTTTCGGGGCGAGGTGTTTTTTTATTTCTGTTTAGAAATGCTCCATTGACCGTTCTTGCAACTGACGCTGATCGTATCGTTTTTCCATTGGTTGTCCGCACGTTCGAGCAGGATACTTCCTTCAGACTCGGGTGTGTAGAGTTCTGCTTGCACAGAGTCGGCAGCAAATACGATGTAAGTGGCGTAAGTAGCGTTGTCTTTTTGGGTTTCGCTGATTTTCAGTCCTGCTTCGAAGGGACGAATACAATCTTTCTTCACTTCACTCCATACGTATCCGGCAGAGCCGACGCAACCGTGTTCGTCTTTATCACTTCCCGGTATAACTGCTTCTTCAGTCTTTGCTTCGCTTGCGGTGTCCTGTCCGGCTTTATTGGATTTGCATGCCGAAAATGCTATTGCCGTGCAAAGCATGGCCGTCCATAAATAAGTTTTCTTCATAATAAAAGTTTTTTCCTTTCTATTAAACTTCATGTTTTGATAATTATATTCTATAAATGCAATAAACCTTGTATTACTGCTTGGATTACATTGCTTTTTTATTGTATTCGGTTTAAATTTTATTGAATGGGAAGGATCATAATAGAAATTGAAAAATAGAGATTGCTAACATTCAGTGGATTAACCTCAAAACAGGGTATGCTCTTGGTTATTTGTCAGTCTAAGTTAAATCGGTCATAAAGGATCGATTTAACTTAGACAGGAACTTACTGTATGATTTTTCCTTCTTCGGTAATCAGAAGGATGGTTAGTTCTCCATTGGGGAGCAGCACATCGCAGTGGCGGTGGCATTGTTCAATCAACAGGGAACAGAAAGCCTGCAGTTCGGTTTCAGGAAGGATGTTCCAAAGTTCACGTGCCAGAATGATATGGTCGATTGCCTCTATGCTGGAGGGGGTACATCCACACCGTCGGGCAATTTCTTTGAGGAACTCCTTGTTCATGGTGACTTTCTTGCTGTGTGTGTCGAGGTGCCCTTCCGCCAGTTTCACAGCTTTACCCATCATCACTCCCAAGGTCAGCCGCGAGATGCCGAGTTCGGCTGCAATTCCGATCGTTTCGCCTATGAAATTGCCATAGTGTACAAAAGCCTGCGGCGGAAGTTCCGGATAGAGATTGCGAATATATTTTTCGCTTTTGGCTCCCGAATTGATGACAATGCGGCAAGCACCTGTAGCACGTGCCACTTCCATCTCCTTACGAATGGAACGGACGAAAGCTTCGGAAGAAAAGGGTTTCACAATACCGCTGGTACCGATGATGGAGATTCCGCCTACGACACCCAGCCGGGGGTTGAAAGTACGTGCGGCGACTTCTTCACCTCCGGGAACTGAGATGGTGACATGGATGGGAGCGTTTGGCAGGTATCGATAGTAGTACCGGATGCAATTCCTCAGATTGTCGATAATCATTTGCCTGGGAGTAGCGTTGATGGCCGGACCACCTACTTCGAGCCCGAGTCCCGGCAGGGTAACTGTTCCTACACCCGGGCCACCATGGAAGACGAACTCCCATGTTTCCGGAGTTTGTACAGGTGCGTTATTAGCCTGTTTCGCTTCTGCGAGGTTCAGGGTTAAAGTGGTTACAATCGGCAGCCCACTGGTCACATCGGGGTCATCTCCTCCATCTTTGATGACGGTAGCGCTGACTTCAATTTTCTCGTCGGAGAATGTTCCGGATACGGATTGGCAAGGAATTTCAATCGTTTCGCCACTGGGAAGGACGGTATGGATATTCCGGTTAAAATCCTCGAGTATGGGATTTTTCAGTTTTCGAAAAGCAGCTATGGCAGCGGCTGCGGCACAACTCCCGGTAGTGAGTCCGCTACGCAATGGAAAGTAATCGGGCAGCATTTTCTCAAGGGTACGGCGAAGACTGTTTACTCCGTCTACTGTTATATCGTAATATTCTAATTCGGGATGGAGAAGGATGTAAGGAGTTGCCCCATATTCCAGGATCATGTCTTTCTTTTCGGTGAATCCTCCGGACTTCCCACTCTCTTTCAGGACGACTGCTTGGGGAGACAGTTCTTGCAGGAGTTGGGGCAGATTCTCCGTTTCGGGATGATAGTACACCAGATGATCTTCCGGGAATCCGGCTTGACGGGCTATTTCACGGGAGCTGTCACGGTCGAGAATACGGAAGTAACATTCATACTTCTTCTTGGTCCATAAAGATTTGAATCGGGCGATGGACTGGACGCCTGTCAGGAAAAGAAATCTGTGACCCTCTTTTTCTTTCTTCAATTCGTGCAACAGATCCCGATTGTCATATTCAAATTTAAAAGGCAAATCATCAGGGTCGCAGTTGTCTTCGAAAATCGGGTTGAGGTAAGAGCGGTCGTAAATGCGTTCGTATCGAATGCAGGGAATGCCGAGATCATGCGCAACATCGGTTACTGTATCATGCAGCTTTTCGGCAAAGGGGTGGGCGGCATCTATCAAAAGGCGAATGTCGTTTTGGCGACAGAAAGCTTTCAGGGTTCTCCGGGTCATGGCGCCGCTCAGGCGTATGCCATGATGCAGGTAGATATCCTGTTCGTCACCTTTGGTTGAGTAATAATAAGGTTTCCCGGCTTCTTCGATTACATTGACGGCAGCCCGTCCTTCAGTGGTTCCTCCAAATATAAGTATCATGATTATTTACGGAATAAGTGTTTAAATTGGTGAGAATATAGTCGTGACAGTCCTTCCCGATTATCGATGGCATCGCCTACGACAATCATGGTAGTCAGAGTCAGATGGTTTTCGTTTACGATCTTAGCTAAATCCTGCAATTGTCCGCGAAAGATGCGTTCGTCTTTCCAGGTCAGATGATAACAGGCAGCTACAGGTGTAGTGGGCGGATAGTGCTCGAGGAGCTCTCGCTGAACCTGATCGACTACGCCTGCGCTGAGGAAGATGCACATGGTGCTTTGCGAACGTGCCAGCAGGCTGAGTTTCTCTTTCTCGGGCATCGGTGTACGACCTTCACCGCGAGTGAGGATGATGGTCTGTACCCTCTCCGGAATGGTGAATTGGGATTGGAGAGCAGCGGCGGCAGCCTGAAATGAAGAGATCCCCGGAGTGATGTGGTAATGCATACCATATTGGTCGAAGAAATTCATTTGCTCCTGGATGGCACCATAGATACAAGGGTCGCCTGTATGCAGACGGACTACCAACTGTCCACGGTCATAAAACTCTTTCATCAAGGCAAATTGCTCTTCGAGAGTCATGGAAGCCGAACTGCGTATGGTAGCACCGGCTTTGGCACATTCTGTCAGTTCGCGGGGGACGAGACTGCCGGCATAAAGTATCAGGTCGGCTTCTTCGAGAAAGCGACGTCCGCGTACGGAGATCAGCTCCGGATCGCCGGGACCGGCTCCGACAATTTCGATGTGCCCCTGACGTACGGAGGCGGCGTCCATGGCGATGGCTACAGTAAAGTTAGCGCCTTTTTGTTTGGGCAGGAGTAAGGGACCGCCTCCGGAAGAGAGTAGGGCAGAGGCTTCGGATACACTGGGAGTACCCATGTGCTTGTTGACCACTTCACTTGGAGTGGGCACCTCTATTTTGCTGAGTTGACTGGCGGTGTAAAGCCGGGTCTGATAAGCCTCTGCAAGTAGTTTGAGCACCGGTTCGTCTTTTTTTTCTTCAATGGAAGATACGGTACGTATGGCAAGAGGGATCATGTTGGCTTGCACCACAACATCCATCAGATGGGTAATGACGGTATCCACCGGATGGGCATCGCGGGCCAGTCCGACTCCCATATGCAATACCGGTGGGACGTAGTAGAGTGCCGGAGTGTCGGAGGTGTTGTAAATGAATGGAGTGACAAGCAGGAGCAAGTCATATTTCCGGAGATCCATATCCTCAAATTTGTAGAATACATCGACGTGAGGAGGCAAGGTATGTTCCAACTGTGTTGTGCCTTCGTCGCGAATGTCGAGTAATAGAGCTGTTGGTTTGCAATCTACAAAGAGTGTGATCAGATGATTCATATCCGATGATTCGGCCGGGACTGTTTGCCAACCGTATTTTTTGCCAAGAGTATCGAGGGCCCAAAGACCGGTACGGTCACTCCGGGTGGTAATCACAGGTTCGGCTCCCAGAATGCTTGCCACATACCGGGTCAGTCCGTTGGCTCCACCAATATGTCCGGACAGGACAGAGACAGCATAACGTCCTGTGCTGTCTACACAGACAACGGCGGGATCTTTATGCTTGTCTTCAATATGGGGAGCAATGGCACGGATACAAATTCCCATAGCTCCGATGAAGATAATAGCATCGAATTTATGGAATATCTCAGGAACGGCCTCCTGAAGATTGGAAATAGAGTGGCAATCTGTGTCTGTGCCGGTAGAAAAGATCTCTGATTCGGGAAGTTCCTGTTCCAGTGTCTTGGCCAGTGCTATGCCGGCTTCTGATATGACAATAATGGCTGTTTTCATATATTTTTATAGATAAGGAGAGTCCGGAGCTGAAGCCACCAGGATCTCTATTGGATTATATTCATTTATTGCGACTCTTGTTCCGCCGAGAAAACAGAGTCCGGATTCGTTGGCGGCTTCGATGAAATGCGTTTTACTTTCTTCGGATACGGAGTTGAAAACGATGCGTGCTCCGGGAAGAAGCTTATGCCGGACCCGGGATATGATTTCTTTCAGCCGTCCGCCATGTCCGCCGATAAAAACTGCATCGGGACAGGGATAAATGGCGGTATCTGTTTCAAGAAAGTCACCGATGACGGTGGTAATGCCCGGAGTACCGAAACGCCGGCTGTTGATTTCCATCAGTCGCTTGCCTTCGGGGCGGATCTCAAAAGATGTGACATGCAGATGGGGAAATTGTAATCGGGCTTCGATAGAGACGGAGCCGGTGCAGAAGCCGATATCCCAGAAAGAAGTCCGTCGGTTTAGTTCCAAGGCACTCAAGGTGAGCAGGCGGATAGGGGCTTTGGTGATCATCCGGGCACGTCCGTCAAGCAGTTCGAATGCTTCGTCGGGGATGCCGAAGAAGCGAGGGGAGAGTATTCCTCCGTTTACAGATTGCAGTCCGTCACCTGTAGTTAAAATCAGGCAATTGGGATATTCAAATGTTTCTGCGGCTGCCTCTTCAAGCGTCATCCGGCGAATCAGTTCTTTTGCCGGATGTCCCAGATGTTCACCTATGTACATGGTATAATCGTTGTAACCATAGTCCAGCATCCGGCTTGCAATGGTAGCAGGCGTATGTTCGCGATCGGTGAGGATTCCCATCTTGGGAGTACGTTCTATCAATGCACGATCAAATCCATGCCATGGACGTCCGGTAAGGGAGATGGTGCGCATATCATCGTAGGGCATCACTAATCGGTGTGCCAGCGTTTGCAAAGAGTTAAAAGAGGGATAGAGCCGAATCTCCGCATCGGGCAGACGTCGGCGGATCGTGTTGGCAAAGCCGAAAAAGATAGGGTCACCCGAAGCAAAGACAATGATATGGGGATGTCCTGCATAACGGGCGAATACCTGGTCGAGAGGAACGGTGATGTCGATCCACTTTGCTCCGGCAGGGAGCAGTGGGGCAACAATGTCGTGATGACGCGCTCCTCCTGAAAAGACACATCCTTGGTCTATCAATGCCTTGACGGAAGGTGAGAGGTAAGGCGAAGGACTGTCGTCGAGACCTATAACGGTGAAAAGGTTATGGGGTGTACCCTCTTCCGCTCTCTTCCCGACAGGGAGAGAAGAAAGAGTAGGTCGGGTTGTTTCTGAGGTCTTCATTCTTTTTATATAATGAACGATTCTAATAAATAAAACGTCTGTATACCGGTCGTCTGCTATACGTCTCTTCCGGGTCTGAGTTGTTCCGCATCGGGATAGCAAAGAATGGCATTTACCAGGGTGGCAGCCAGATTACTTCCGCCCTTGCGTCCTTCCACAATCAGTTTGGGGATGCGGGTGAAGGGCTTTGTCATGTGTTTTGACTCTTCTACATGGACAAACCCTACGGGAGCGGCTACGATACCTGCCGGTTGCGCTTTCTCTTTTCGGATCAGATCACAAAGTTCCATCAGTGCTGTGGGGGCATTACCAAAGACAAAGAGTGCATCGGGATGTTCTTCCACAGCCAGGCGGATGCCCGCTTGTGTACGGGTGATCCCCTTTGAAGTTGCCATTTCGGCTACTCTTTCATCGTTCAAGTAACATTTCACTTCTACACCCAGACGCTGCAATGCACCTTTACGGATGCCGGAAGCTGCCATCGTTACATCTGTTACAATAGTCCGCAGATTTCCTGTGCGGATAGCGTCATAGAGAGAGGTCACAGCATTGGGATCAGTGTAAAGCAGACGTTCCATCTCGAAGTCGGCTGTCGTATGGATAGCATGCAATAAGGCCCATTTCCGGTCGAGTGGAATATCACGGTTCTTCAGTTCCGTCTCGATGGTGCGGAAACTGCGTATCATGATGTCTTGTCCGATACCGGTTGCTTCACTGCGTGTTTCGCGATAGTATCCCCGTGGAGTAATTATGTTTTGGTTAAATGTATATGTTTGTGAGTTACCAATCAGAACGACCGTAAACATATCCACAGTTTCCGGGTCGAATGCGGCGAGAGTGGTGATGTGTATTTCCTGTTCTTCACGACCAGCCTGCCGAACATAGCCTACAGGGGTTTCCGGTGAGCGTCCTTCGCGCAGAAAGATTTCGCGCAGACGATAAATTTGCCAATAGCGCCCATCACTCTTGGGATTGTATACAGCCGTCACAAAGTCGGCCTGGGCTGCAGCGAGGATACGGCGCTCGATACGTTCCCAGGGTGTCATCAGGTCTGATAGAGAGATGACACAGAAGTCATGCCCGATCGGTGCACCAAGTAGTGAGGCCGCTTTCTGGAAAGCGCTGATTCCCGGTAAGGCAATGATCTCTACGTTACTCTGACGTTCGCGTTTCATTTCGTAAATCAAGGGTGTCATGCCATAGATACCGGCATCTCCGGAGCTAATGACACAAACGGTCTTTCCTTGTTCGGCATATTCGAAAGCCTGTTCGGCGCGGGCACGTTCGCGTTTCATCCCGGTGTCGATACACTCGGCGTCCGGACGGACAAAATCACGTATAAAACGGAAATAATATTTATATCCCACCACTACATCTGCTTCGCGTACAGCGGCGAGCACGGCAGGAGTGATATCTTGTTCGCTTCCCGGCCCAATGCCGGCTACGATAATTTTGGATTGTTTCATAATGATAATCTATAGTGAAATTCTTGGATTCATTTCCGGCTTGAACTATACCTATACCGGCTTGAACGGCAAAGATACGGATTAATCCTTTTTCTGCCCTTTATTCAGGGACATAAATGATCTTTCCATTCTCGAGTTCATAGGCTACACCTACTTTCTTTCCTCGTTTACCGGATGATTCTTTCTGTTCGGATGGAGTATATCGTTTAATCTCTTTACCTTCTTTTGTGATAATCTCCATGTTCTCTTGTCCGGGATTCTTTACCATCGTATAATCTTCTTTGGAGAAAATTTCGGTCATATTGAATCGGCTGACGAGTGCTACCATCAATGCCACAGCAAAAACCATGGCTACATCGAATAAGTTGGCTACTGTTCCCATCGGGTCAGTATCATTCTGGTTGTGTAGAAGTTTGTTTCGTGCCATGGATTAGGGTTTTACTGATAAATTCAAGGTCGTTTATTTCACGGGCATACCAACGTTGCCGGATTTGTAGGGTGACCACTCCGATAGCAGCTATAACCATACCTACTACAGTGGTGGCAAATGCTACTTGCATATTGTAGGCCATTGAAGCAATGTCTCCTGTGGCCAGACCTACAAGTGCGGGACCCATTGGGATTAATGTACCCATTAGTCCGAGCATGGGACCCAGCTTGACAAATGTACGTGAACGTCCCAATTCTTGTTCGGCATCTACTTCAAAGTTAGCAAGCAATCGCTCACAATAAGCTGCATTGTCCCGATGCGTATAAAGCTTGTATACACAGCGTTGCACGGGGGTACTTCTGTCTCCGGTAAGGGAATCCGCTTTTTCTTCGATATTGTCGGGAGTCAGTTCTTCCAACTGCTCGGCAAGAGATTTTTGAGTATGTACCCTACGATAAAATTCTCCGAAGAAGCCGCCTGCAAGCAGTACAGCACGCGCAAAGAATAGTAACAACAGAACTACCACCGGGACAAGTAGCCCGTTGGATATCCAGAAAAGCGCATTTGATATTGTTTCCATATTTATAATTGTTATTTCTTTAGTTGTTTCCTGTGCTAACGACACTAAGCAGTACGATAAACAGATTGGTGATGAAGAGTATTTCAAGTCGTAATTTCCGTTCTCCTACTATGTTTTTCAAGAGTAGGCTCAGTCCGGATATCAGTATAAAAACAGCAACTGAAGAGATGCCGGTGATCAGTCCGAAGCTGACTCCCGGAAAAGCGAAGAACAACTGTATAAGCAGATAGGTTAGTATGCCCGCCATTAGCAGTCCGGGATAAAAATTCAATATGTATGTAACTGTCCGTTGGAAAAGTGTCCGCTGTTTTGAGGTATCTGCAAAACAGTTGAAGCAAAAAGCGATCATTATTGAGGCTTCGAGCGTGACATATACTGAAAGGGTCAGTATGTGTGGGGCAGAGGCCAGCAGAGAGTTTATCTCTGTTGGCGATTGTTCCGTAGCCCATGGACCTATACAAATAAGGAAAACCGTATAGACAAGTGCTGACAACCAGATTCCCCATCGCGGATAGAAACCGGTTTTGAGAAGGAAACTTAAAACGATGAAACCGATTAGTAAATGAATGATATGTTCCATAAACTTATTTTTTACGTTTCAGCAGGTATATTACTCCACCGAATACTAAAAGAACAATAACGCCGGTAAGGATGCCATTTACCACATTCTTTTTCCGGTTTTCCGTTTTCGTGAGTTTCTCCTCTTTCAATACGATATCTTTTCCTTTTTCGTTTCCTGCCTGATGGACTTCTTGCATAACCAGACGATAACTTTCAGAGTCATTGTTGTCCAAGTGACCTTCTACGAATTGCTGAAGCTTTCGGTTATCGCATACAAATTCTGTACAGGCGGCACCGGCTTCGCGGGTGATTTGCGCATGTAGTCGGGCTGTTACTTTCAATTGTTCGTCGCTCGCTTTCCAGTATCCTTTCCGGGCACTTTCAAGCATGACTGAGGTCATTGCCTGATAAGAAGCCGGATTAATTCTTTGGAAATAGTCCCGGATACCCAAATGGTTTTCATCTACAATGTACATTTTATAGAGATCGTTGAAGATCTCTTTATCCATTGCCGATGGACGGGTGGCATGCCATCCGAAGATATTACGGAATATTTCACCGAACATTTGCGCGGTGGTGGCACCTCCTTTCATCCGTTCTTTCACGAAAGTTGGGTTGAGCACGGTAGCTCTCGCCTCTACAGCGATTGCTTCGTTGATATTCTGCATCCGTTTGTTGTTTCGATTGCGATAGTCAGCCATTAAGGCATCCGGTTCTTTACCGGTCAGTGTCTTCACTGTCAACGACAGACCTCCCATAAATTCGTATACATGGTCAAGTGAAAGTGGTCCCCAGGTATTACTTTGCCGGGGTTGTATCACTACATCAGTTTCGGAAAGGGCGGAAGCAAAAAGGTCTTTTTGCATACCTCCCCAGTTCTCTTCATCACCATAGGCGGCTCCCATATTGTTCAGATATCCGTCTACTAACTCCGATTCATGATCCCATCGGTCACTCTTTTCTGTATATGCCATCATACCGGTACTATATCCGCTGTTGACAGGACCAAATACACGCATGACTGACATCTCACGTGCTCTTTTGGGTGATGCTCCTTTTTCTACCAGCAGTTTTTCCTGCAAGCGTGTACCGGAAGAGACATAATTAGGGTATGCTTTGTCGTCTGCGGCCGAAGCAAGGCGAACGGCATCGGTTAGCATAGTCAGTCGGGAACCCGCTATGTCACGCAGTTGCCCCGACACTTGTACGACGACGTTGATTCTGGGCCGGCCTAACTCTGAGGAAGGCACTAAGCGTAGATCGACCACACGTCCCATTTTGTCGCGTACAGGTTCTACGCCTAACATCCAGAATACTTGTGCCAGCGTAGCCCCTTCGGTCGTGATAAATTCACCGGCCCAAAAAGAGTAGCTTACTTTTCGTGGATACTCTCCGCTGTGATTCTCACGATAGGCTTTCAGTGTGGCTTCTGCCAATCGTTTGCCTTCTTCCCATGACAATATGCCCGGAGTTGTTTCTACATTGATACTATACATGTTCCGTCCCGTCGGCAGGACATTCGGATTGAGTACCGGATCTCCACCGGGAGCCGGAAATACTGTGCCGCCTTTTAATCCGCGTAGCATGGCGTTCAATTCGTTACCGGTGGATGAAACTAAAAGTGCATGATAACGGAGTGCCTCTTGCAATTCGGGGGCGATCCCTGTGGTATCCTTAGGCGGATTTTGTAACAAGGGGATTAACCGTTGTTTGGCTATGGGTAAATAGTGATGGGTGATGTAGCCAAAATCTTGTAACTGTTCGGTCGTAATTTTTCCTTTATCGCGATCACGTTTCGCCATTTGATAGGCTAAAGGATCGGCACTGACTGCAAGTGTGGTGGTAAGCAGGTCTCTCGCAGAATAGGTTTTACCGAGGGTATAATAAGCTCCAATCGTTTTTTCATTGGCTATCTCTTCGGCAAATAGATCAATACGTTCCAGTTCTTCGGCGGTATAAGGACGACTGGATACAGAATCTAATTTGAGGTCACGATGTAGTCCCAACTTTATGACCTCTTTTTTTATGCGGATTCCCAAAGTCCGGTTTTTCTCTGTGTCTTCGGAAAGTATTTTGTGAATGTCTTCCAGTAAAGAAGTGTATCGTTGACGCATTCCGCTTTCCACATAGGGAGGAGTCAAGTGGGTGACAAGCACAGCATGAGTGCGACGTTTGGCAATGATACCTTCACCTACGTTACCGGTAGTATAATAATAGAAGTGAGGTAAGTCGCCTACCAAAGCATCTGCCCAATCATTATGAGAAAGGGCTACATTTTTCCCCGGAGTATATTCAAGGTTGCCATGCGTGCCGAAATGAATTAACGCGTCTGCCTGAAACCCTTTTTGTACATATAGGTAAGGTGCCAGATAACTGTGCGGCGGTGCGACCGGCATGCCATGAACGAGTTTGAAATCATCGTCCCCCAATGCAGGACGGGGCTGAGGGAAAAGCAGGATGTTGCCGAAGCGGAGGCAGGCAATGGCTAATTGTGCTTCTCCTTGAGGGTTTGTTCCGGTCAGTAAATGGCCCGGAGCATCTCCGTAACGTTCAGTAACTTCTTTGTATTTATCCGGTTCGATTGCTTCATGTACCCACTTTTCATACTGTGTTTTAGTCAGCCAAACCGGATGGGCTGTCTGTAGAAAATTTTCTTGAGCTCCGGCAGCGTATGAACCCATTACAGCTCCATCCCGGTAGATTTGTTTGCCGAACTCCTCGACAGTAGCAGGAAGCCCGCTGACATCATAACCTTCGGTGCGTAGCCTTTTCAGAAAGTTGTAAAGTGACGGAATCACTTCCATTCCACTGGCCAATAATGCATCTTTGCCCGGTGTCTTGAAGTAACAGATGGCGATGCGTTTATCCGAGTTGGGTTTAGTACGTAAATCCAGATATTTGTGTACATGGCTGATGAAGTTATCCACTCTTTCCATTTCCGGTTCGTGCAGATAATATCCGCTTTTGTGTAAATTCTGTGTAGCAATTAACAAAGGTGTCATTCCTCCGTCTATTTCGGGGACGAGGACACGAGCTGTAAGGGTTCCGCCACTGACGGGTTTCATCGGATCAAGCCACTCTTCCCGTGACTGAATAAGGGGGAAAGGATTGAAAATGGGGATATTTTCGGTATGCAGCCAGTTAATCAGCGAATCATCTCCAAGTCTTCCCATGGGAAGGTAAACCAATGCATCCGGATGTAGAGAACGTAGCATCTCTTCCCGCTTTTCCTTTCCTGCTATGGGATAAACATTAAATCCGGCTTGTGTCATTTTGGATATTAATGTGTCTACATGTGCTCTGTTACCTTCCATTGGAAAACTGACTCCGGAGATGAAAGCGATTTTAGGTCCGTTTTCATGGAAAATACCTTTTTGACGCAGGTATTGTTCAAGGGCTTTCTGAGTCTCGAAGTATTTTCCATATTCTTGATGATAAAATAGATTGTTGGGTAGGCGAAGAGGGGCATCAAAAGTTTCAATGTTCCAGCGTGTCGGTGTGGCAATGTGTCGGAGATAACGTAATCCGTTCCGGTAATTCTGTCGGCAGGCATCCCCGAAATATTGCATAAGCATGGCTTCCTGCTCAGGGGTGATATTCCTGTTGATAATTGTATTGAAGTTACGCAGTGAAATCGTGAAAAGTGGAATACCGGCCGATGCGGCACGTTCCGCCTCCTTCATTTGTCGATCGTTCAGGTTGAGGCTGCGTCCATAGAGAACTACGGCATCATAGCCCTTAAAGGACTCCAAATTTTCGGTTTGTATGCAAGTAACTTCTATATTCCGGCTATCGTTGTTCAATACTATGTCGGCAGCTTGTGCCGGTAGCGGATTGACAATCAGGATCCGTGTCGGGGCCATCCAATAGCGGTAGCCGATAGTAAAGGCAATAGCCAGAAGCAATACGCTTCCGGCTATGTACAGTGTTCTTTTATGACGAAATAAGGTCAATACTTTCATGTTATCTTCTTGTTTTCTTTCTGCATTTTCGTTCGATATATCTCACTCCGAGTACAACTCCGCTTAATGAACAAACCGTGCCGCCAAGCAGCAATACCCACAGTACACTTTTACGAAGTGTAGGAGAGGAGTTCAGTCCTTGTATGCGTAGTCTGTGCAAAGCGGTATACATCCAGTATTTCCAACGGGCAGTGCTATTGACGTATCGGACTGTGGCTGTTTCCGGATGAATGTAATAACAACTGTGGTCGGGATCGTCTACTGTGATTTTCCATACCGGTAATAAACTGCGGTCGCGATACATCCTACTCATGTCGCGGTAGTAAGTTTCGAATTTATCAATCAATTCGACCTTCAGATGGATGCTGTCCCCATGGATTGTCCTTACTGCGTCAGTAACCTGTTTTTCGTCCAATTTCAACGGATGGGGCAGAGAGTCGGAGGCATCGATGTACAGATCTCCTTCACTCCGTTTTACTATGTAGTAGGGTTTTGAACGGAAATTACTCCATTCCACCTGGCGTACGTCCGGATATTCGGTTAGTATTTGCCGATAATCTAATAGATACTGATCCGGTTTGGGTGCTCCCTTCTTTATTTCCCGTGTGGGGTTCCTGTCCAATACCGGTTTGCTGATCCATGCCGGCACTTCCGCCAGTGACATCATACCGCTGAAACAGAATGTCAGAACAAAAAGTCCAAAAACAATTCCCGTTACATAATGCCAGTGATACCACTTTTTACGATAGGGTGAGAATTTTCCTTTTTGCTTTCGTGATCGACGCCATACATCAATACCTACCCACAATCCGGCAATAGTCATCAGGCATCCGATACCGGATAACCAGATTACCGTAATGCTCCATAAAGCGGCATCTTGGCGGAGCCAAGTAAAATAAACCCAATGAGGAATGGCTCCCAACCATGCCCAGAAACGTTCGTTACGGGTAGTGAACTGCAAGACTTCTCCGCTTTGCGAACCAATGTATAGCTGGTGCTTTTCTGTGTCGGCAAAGTGAAATTTATAGATGGGAAACTCTCTTTTCAGACTGCCGAAGGGTATCCATTGATCCAGTCGGTTCAAAGTATCGATTCTGTCTATCGGTGCGTTACACCATAGAGAGGCTACCCGGTGGATGCGGCTTCCGTCTATAACCGGAAGTGCCTGAACGGAGTCGGCCGGAAGATTGTGTTCACCTTTGTCCGTACGGATATGGAATATGGTTTGTCCGAGGTATCGGTCTAAACGGATTCCCTTAACTTTTTCTCCTTCGGGCAGGCGAGAAGTAATTTCACTGACAGAAGGCAGAGAAGGAGACAGAGGCTCCAGCTTTTCTAATTTTTCAGCTTGTGATGCACGTGGAAATCCGTGGTACATCATGACAAAAGCCGATAGGAACCAAACTAAAAACAGGATACTGAGCAGTGTGCCCAGTACCCTGTGAATGGTATACATGAATTTCGTGATCATCATTATAAAGTATAAGATGCGGAAAGCATGAAGTTACGAGGCATGCTTGGTATTAACTGATTACCAAGTGCCTGATTACAGTATTCTTTATTGAACAGATTATTGATGTTGACTCCCAGGCGCACATTGCTCTTTAATGTATAAGAGAAACCGAGGTCGGTCAGCCAGTAAGCATCGAACGAGCTCGTATTATCCGAGTTGCGGTATACTTTGTCCTGAAAACTGGTAGAAAAGTTTACTCCCAGTCCCTTTAACACGCCTTTGGATACGGTGTAAGCGCCAAAAGCATAGAATGTGTTTTTAGGAATGTAGGCATATTGTTTGCCTTTGCTTGAAGTGGTCGGCATATAAGGGTTGTCGGCTAAATCGCGTACCTTTGCATCGGTATATCCGTATCCGGCGCTCATCGACAAGTTGTAGATGGGACTCCAGGTAATGTCAATATCGAATCCTTTGGAATCCATTCTGCCTACTTGTCCTACAACTTTCTTGTCCAGTTCTACGCCGTTGGAAATATCGCCTTTGTTGGCAAGAGTCTGGCGGATATTATCCTTATTGATATAGAACAAACTTACGTTAGTCTGCAATGTACGTGTGATCTCGTATCGTGCACCCACTTCTACCTGGAAACCTTTCTCCGGCTTGAATACCTCTTTACCATTTACGGGAGTGAACTCTTTTCCATCCTTGTCGATATAAATGGTGTTAGCATCATAAAATGCGCGGATAGGCTTGAAGTAAGTACCGTATGAACCGTAAACAGATAGTTTTTCAATAGGCAGATATACCAATCCGGCACGGAAGGTGAAGGCACCATTGGTTATTTTATTATAAGCATCGTCATCCGGTTTATCATAATGGCGTCCTCCGTCACTGGTGTTCAGGTTGGCAGTCTTATACATAAAAAGATCGTAACGTCCGGCCAGCATCATTTTCAGTTTATCACTGAATTCCACCAAGTCTTGCAGATAAAATCCGTGGGTAAATGTTTTCTGTGCAGTAACAAATCTGAAAGGAGCTTCCATCCAACCAATGCTGTGAGGGTTGTATACCGAGCCATGTCCTGTGGTTCCGGGACCGGTGGCTCCGGTGCTTCCATTGCCATAGGCCATATAAGAGTCACGCATCAAGGATACAAAAGAATAACCGCCCAAATAGTTGTGTGCAACGTCTCCCGTATAGAACTTTCCGCTTGCCTCCAATTGATTGTTCACAGTTTTAGCGATATGTGAAAAGCGTAGCGGGTAACTGTAGTAGATGGAGTCCAGGCAGATATACTTTTTGGTATCATTGCCCTGTTTGTCTTTGGTCATGTAATAATGATCATAGATGGGACGGTCGCTTGTGAGGTAGTCCAGTGATTCGGTACCGAAGTAGTCAATGTCGTCATAGGTATAAGACAATTTCTCCATCAATTTGAAAGCTTCGCTGAATGTGTGCTTATACATGGCGGAAGCATTGAATCCACGGTTGTACATAAAGTCCGATTCACTGTTGTAGCGGGCTTTCTTGTTCAGTCCGGGCAGGGCATCCCCCTTACTCAGATATTTGCTGCCGTCTGTGGCTGAGAGGATGTCATAAGACATTGTGGGAGGTAAACCGATTTCTGTCGGATAGAAATCGCGGTTAGCTCCGATACGGATATCCAATTCGTCATTTTCTGTCAAATGCCCTCCTAAGGCCAGATAGCCGGAGAGACGTTTGGTAGCATTGCTTCTCCATCCTTCCTGATCCTGCCAATTGACGCTGGCACGGTAGTTCAATGGTCCTATCAGTTTACCGCCCAAAGCCATTGTGGCCTGCTTGTTATAGTAACTGCCATAAGCTAGGCGGGCATAGACACTTTGCTTGCTTACAGGAGCCTTGCGGACAATATTAAGGACACCACCCACAGCGGATTGTCCGTAGAGTACTGAAGCCGGACCTTTTAACAGTTCGATGCTTTCCACAGCCGATAAGTCCATGAACGGATAAGAGTTGTCAATAGACGAGCGTTCGTCACGTACTCCGTCTACCATGATTACAGAATTATCGAATCCACGGATTGAGAATTGGGTAAACGCTCCGTAAGAGGTACGAAAGCGCACACCGGGAAGGAAGCGGGAGGCTTCCTGTATATCCCGGATGTTTCGTTTCTCAAGCATTCCGGAAGTAATGGAGTTGGTTGAAATAGGAATGAACTTTGCCGGAACATCCAGTTTCAAAGCATCGGTCTTGCGTCTGTAGTTGGTTGCCACTACTACTTCGTTGATTGAAAATACAGAATCGTTGAAGTTAGTATATTCTTTATTTTTCTGTTGTGCCTGTGAGGGAAGTAATAAAGCACTCCCCAATGCAGCTAATATGATTCTTTTCATTCGTCTTTGTCTTTTGAGTATTTGTCTTTTTTCTTCATTATATCCACCATTTCATGCTTTAGCATAAATTGGGCATGATCGATAAACAGTTGTTGGATGGCGGGTATTTCGCCCAACCCCTGCATACGTACATCTACTTTCAAACCTTCTTTTTCAAGGGCTTCTTTCCAGTCGACGGCTATATCGTTATTGGCGTGATCACCTGCCACAAACATGAACGGAACCAGCGTAACCTGTTTCGTTTTGTTATCTTTGAGTTGCTGAAGCATGGTGTCGAAAGTCGGATAACCCTCGATAGTGCCTACATGGAAGTTTTTTAATCCTTTGGCTTTCAGCATGTAGTCGATCATTGCATAAGTGGCGGTACTGGGAGTGTAGGTTCCATGACCCACAAGTACTACACTTCCTTTTTCCGGTTTGCCTGCACCGAGGATATCTACTACTGCCTCAGCATCTTCTACCGAATAGAGCAGCGGGTTACCTACCCGGATCTCTTTAAAAAAACGGGCTACTGAAGCAACATCACGCCTCAATGATTCCATTTCAACGCCTTCTATGATATTGGTGCTTTGCACAATGACGTGTGTATAGCCATCTCCGAGAAGTTTCAGCAGCGCTTCCAGCGGATTGGGTTTTTCAATGCCACGAGCTTTGAGGCGGCGCATTACGATACGTGAGGTATAAGCTTCACGCATTTCCATTTGTGGAAATGCTTCTTTGGCTTTCGCATTGATGGCATCGATCGTCTTGGTGCGGGTGTCATCATAGGTAGTGCCGAAGTGTACCATAAGCAAGGCGGCTTTATCACCCGGCTGCATGCCGGCCAGCATATCGGAGGCCACGAAGTTCCCCCCTTCGTGCGCAGAGCAGAAGAGGGAAACTAACAAGAATAAAGAGAGAATATATGTTTTCATTGTTTATTTCTTAAAACGAAGGGTTAAACTTACATATGCCATACGTCCCGGAGAGAGGAGTGCGTAGTTCACACCGTTAGGACGAGTATCACGTTTGTTGAAAATATTGTCGAGGCCCATACCGAAGTCCAGTCCCAAGTGTTGGAAACCTGTCAGTGAGTGTTTTACATTCAAGTTCCATACGCCATAGCCCGGAGCGTCACCGTAGCTATGTCCCGGGTGGAAACGTTTGCTTTGGAAACGACCGTTGATATTTACGTTCAGCATATAGTCGTTCCATGCATGTGTGTAGTTCCCTGCTACGGTTCCGGTGTGGCGTACCGAGCGTTCAATGTTACCCCATACACCGTCCACACTCTTGCCACGTGCATAAGCGTAAGCATAGTTTCCGTTCAGGCTGAAGCCTGCGCCGAGGTTGGTGGCTGCGTTTACTTCAAAACCTCTGACAACACCTTTGTCGAGGTTACCATAAAGTTTGTAATTGGCTAATGCCTTTGTTTCAGAGTCTGTCAGATTGAATTCTTTCTGGGCCTGAGCACGTAACTCTTCACCGTTAGGAAGATCTACAAGTCTATATGTAGTAGAATTAATCATATCATCTATATAATTCAAATAACCGGTAACAGAGACATTTAAGCGGTTTGTATTGTATTCCAAGTTAACAGAATAATAATTACTGTGTTCCGCTTTCAAATCTTTATTACCTTGTGTGATCGTTTTGCCTTTATTCATATAATAATAAAGTTCGTCCAGACCAGGGGCACGGTAACCGGTGGAGTAAGTACCACGAATATTGAAAGCACCTACTGAATACATCACAGCCACTTTCGGAGTGAAGCGTCCGCCTGCCAGCTCGTGATAATCATAGCGTACGCCGGCAATACCGGTCAGACAATTCCATAATTTAATTTCGTGTTGCGCATAAGCGGATGCCGTATACACTGACTTGTCCACCCTTGCACTGGGACGATCCAGGCTTTCAGAGCGGTAATCCACTCCCAGTACCGTCATGTTGTTTTTGGCAAAGTTGAAGATTCCCTTTAGCTCTGCATCATAAAAGTGCTGCTCTTTGGTTTTGGCGTAATCTCCAATAGCAATCTTATTTTTATCGTCAGCTACAGTATATTTGTAGTTCTGCATATAGTTATCATTCATCAAATCGAGTTGGATGGAAGAACGCTTGTTGATTTTGTAACGTCCTCCCAAACCGAAGTTATACGATTCGTAATGTAGGTCATACTTGGAACCTCCATCGATATCCGCTGTGTATACAGGGCGGTCCGTCAACTTCCAATAGTATCCTCCGTTAGCATAGAAAGAGAGCTTTTCAGTCGGTTCGAACGTGAATTTCTGGTTTACCAGATTAGAATGGAAACCATTGGATGTAGCTGATACGGTCGGTACTGTCGATACATTACCTTTTTTATCAGTAACATATGCCAGATCGCTGTTCTGCCATCCTGCACTTTGTTCGTGTTTATAGGAGGTATATGAGCCGAACTTTTCTGTTGCAATATCCGCATTTACCATTTGTGTCAGTTGGCGATGATCTTCATATCGGGTGGTAGAAGTCACCTGCATCAGTTCTTTCGGTTCGTTGGTGATGATATTGATCACACCGGCAATGGCGTCAGAGCCATAGAGTGACGAACCGGCACCATCCAGCACTTCGATGCGTTTCACACGGCTCATATCAATGCGTGAGAGGTCGATATTATTAGATGTATCTCCGGTCAGTTTACGTCCGTTGATCAGAATCAGCACATATTTATTGGAGAGTCCGTTCATCATCAGGTAAGATCCCATTGAGTTGGTAGAGAACGAAAGAGAAGGAACCAGCATGGTCATTGCCTGCTGAAAGTCTGTGATACCGGCTTTCTTTATTTCATTGGCAGTTACTACTTCCACCGGTGCCGGTGTGTTTTTCAGTCTTTGGTGCGTACCGGTACCTGTCACAACTACAGGGTTCAAGTCCACAGTCATCTCTTTGTCTTTGCCTGTTGCGTGTTGTTGTGCAAACGCACCCACCGCTGCGCATCCTCCCAAGAGAATGGTCAGTAAGCATCTTTTGTCCATTGATGTTTTTGAATAATGTGTTAATAAACGGCCTTCCTGACCCCGGGACGGCACTGTTATCTATGTCTGCTCGGCAGGTTTCCTGACTATCCCTTTTTTAGAAAGCAACCTTCCCGCCTTGCCTTCCGGCATCGACAGTGGTATGTGTAGAAATGCTTTCCTTTCCTCCTTTGAACAGAATGCGGAGTATATGGGCATCACAGTAGCGGGCACTGTTCCGGATTCTCACCGGATTCCCTTTTATGCATCGAACGGAATGCTTCGACTGCATCACCTAAGCGGGGGCAAAGATATACATTTATTAGTTTATATAGAAATAAATTAAAGAATATACTTATTTACTAAAGTTTCCCACCCCTTAAAACACTGATTTTTCTCATTCATCTTTTCTTGTCGTCCCCATATCCATTGAGTTTTAACACATGGCTAATAGCTGTTATGCTATTCGTTTATGTTCATCATCCC